>Ga0209533_1001164_pt1 | contig 24925 bp, 17 predicted proteins | sample COG_04_FD_184748 | JGI IMG/M metagenome (GOLD analysis project Ga0209533, IMG submission 184748) | Pelagic Microbial community sample from North Sea - COGITO 998_met_04 (SPAdes) (version 2) | ecosystem: Environmental > Aquatic > Marine > Neritic zone/Coastal water | place: Helgoland, sampling...
GCAACAAATGATATATGGTGATTTTAGAAGTATTGCAGATACAGCCAATTTTATTATCGTACATCCACAGGGTTTGTTAAACAGTTTAGGAGAAACACACTGGAGTTTAGGGCAGTCCTCAGTAGATGATATTGGATTTGTAAATGCACTTTATGCTCATTTAGTATCAAATTATAACATCAATTTAGATCAAGTATATTCTACAGGCATGTCTAACGGAGGGGCTATGAGTTATTATTTAGCGTGTAATATGAGTGATAAGATAGCTGCGATAGCTTCTGTAACAGGATCTATGGGGCCGTTTACTCAACAGACTTGTAATCCTGAACACCCAACTCCTGTTTTGGAAATTCATGGAACAGCTGACGCCAATGTGCCTTTTGATTTTATTTTTAATGGCTTAGAATATTGGCGAAATTATAATAATTGTAATTTAATAGCCGATACAACTACGATTTCAGACTCTAACTTAGAAGATTTAAGTTCGGTTGAACATATTATTTATGCTAATGGTGGTAATGGCGTTACTACGGAGTTATTTAAAATTATTAACGGTGGGCATACTTGGCCTGGAAGCAATATCTCTTTAGGACTTACAAATTATGATATTGATGCGTCTTTTGAAGTATGGAAGTTCTTCTCAAAATACGATATTAATGGTTTAATCAGTCAGCCCATGTCAATTGGTGTGTATGTTAAACAAAAAGAGCTTGTTAAAGTAATAGATCTATTCGGAAGAGAATCTAAAGATAAAAATCAACTCCTGTTTTATATTTATGACGATGGAACGGTTGAGAAAAGAATAATTATTGAATAAATAAACCCCACTATAATAGGTTGTAGCTTTATTCCTTTCTCTTCATGTTTACAATAGACGAATTAAATTAAGATGTAAATCAAAGTTATATTAGAACCTATTTTTAGTAGTAATTTAGTGTAAATGATGGTTTTTTTATTTGCCTGTAACCTTAGCCTATAAATAACTAACTTGTGCATTCATTATACAAACCGTACTGTGCCAGTTTTCTTAAAAAATAAATTTATTGAAGTTACCATTGATCTTCCTCAGGATAATTACCAATTTTCTAGGTTTGATTGGTCGGGTAAAATTGTTGATTTTAAATACCGTGGTATTCCAATTACAACTACTGAAAAACCATTTCAAAAAGATAACGATCCATTTGGTAAGGGCTTTTACAACGAGTTCGGAATACAAGATGCTTTAGGTTTTTATGAAGTGCCAATAGGCGGTTGGTTTCATAAAATTGGAGTAGGCTTACTCAAAAAAGATTCAGAACAATACGACTTTCAAAAGTCCTACAAAATTAAACCTGCGTTATTTAAAAGTTCCCATACTTCAACTAAAATGGTTAGCTCTTGTAAAGCTCAAATGAGTAATGGTTATGCCTATGTTTTAACCAAACAGATTGTTTTAGAAGCAGACGGGTTTAAAATAAGCTATCAATTACACAATACAGGTAGTAAAGTTATTGAAACCAACGAGTACTGTCATAATTTTTTAAACCTAGTGGATGCTGCAATTAATAACAGGTATAGTTTAGAATTCCCGTTTATCCTCGAGCCTAGTCAATTTTCAGAAAATACCAACCCTAAAAGACTTGTAGCTATTTCAGGCCCTAACATTACGACACCCAAAGGACTCAAAAACACTATTTTTATGAGCAACCTTTCTGGCAGTAAGTATGTAAATGCAAAATGGCTTTTACAAGATAAAGTAAAAAAAATAGGCATTTCCGAGCAAGGAGATTTTTTAACAAACCAACTAAATTTATGGGCAGAACCTCATGTAATAAGCCCAGAGTTATTTGTGGCTATTCACATAGAGCCTAACGAAACCTTCTATTGGGAAAGACGGTTTTCTGTACATCAATTGTAATGGTATTTTGGTGTTGATTCGTACTCTAATGCATAGTAATATGTGCTTTTTGTACTACGCATTCAGCAGCGTATTCTGGTGTATATAGCTACCTAACGTTAGCTTCTAGTTTTTGTTGGTACAAATTATTTCAAGCTTATGTGCAATAGATTAGTCTATTTTGATAACTTTTGTAACTTTGAATGAATACGTTTTTTTTTCATTAATTAGTGTTTGTTGCGAGTTTCTATAACTTGTTGGTAATGCGTTTTAGCCTCCTGTATGTCTAATATTAATATATCAGTAGATTGTGTAGTATTTGGTTTTGATTCTGATTTGGATTTGAAAGTTCTTTTAATTACTAGAAATGAAAGTTCAGACTCTTTTGATACCGGTAAAGACCATGTTTCCTTACCAGGAGATTTAATTAAATACGACGAAGAACTAGACCCCTCTGCTCAAAGAATTTTAAAGAATTTAACTTCAATAGACAAAATATTCCTCAAGCAATTTGCCATATTTAGCGATCCAAACAGAGTAAAATACCTCAAAGATCAGGCTTGGTTAAATACCTACAGAGCAGATCCAAATGAGCGAGTTATTACTGTTGGATATATATCTCTTGTTAATATTCAAGATTTTGAGCCTGACGCTACTTTCTTTGACGATCAAATTGAAGGAGAAGGAACTCGTGGCGGTTTTTATGAGAAATGTTGGACCAAAATCAACGAAATTCCTCAATTGGCTTTTGATCACAATCAAATAGTTGATACGGCTTTAGAATTTTTGAAAAAAGAATTGAATCATCAAATGTCTTCTATTTTATTACCTAAAAACTTTACGTTACCTCAGCTTCAAAAACTGCATGAAGATGTGTTAGATAAAAAAATAGACAAGCGTAATTTTAGAAAGCAAATTCTAAAAGAAGGAGTAATTGTAAAAACAAACGCCACTACTAAAACCGGTAAAAAGGGAAAACCTGCCACTTTTTACCAGTTTCAAGACGATCAGAACTTATCAGAAGAGTAGAACTTATAGTTTGTTATTAAACTTTTTTTGTACCCAAGAACCACCTACAGAAAGAACATTGTCTAAGGCTAAAAATTCATGGTGGTTTTCTACACTAATACCCCCAGTTGGGCAAAACTTTACTTGAGGGAATACCTGAGCATACGTTTTGAGTGCCTCTATACCTCCAGCTATATGTGCCGGAAAGAATTTAAGTGTATCCCATCCTAAGCGCAATGCTTCCATAATCTCACTTGGCGTCATTACACCAGGTAAAAACGGAATATTTAACTCATTTAAAATGTCGATTAGATCTGTTTGTATACCTGGTAAAACAATAAAGTCTACACCTACTTCAAGCAGTTTAGTAACCTGTTCAGTTTTAATTACAGAACCTGCACCTACTAAGAATGAGCTGTCACAATGTTCCTTGGCTAGTTTTATTGCATCCATAGCACACGCTGTACGTAGGGTAATTTCAATAGAATTAAAGTTGTTCTCTTTTAAATAATCTAATAAAGGAATTACTTCCTTAAGATGATTTATTTTTACTACCGGTACAATTGGATTGTTTCCGAGTACTGTTCTAATATTGTTTTGAGTCATAATGATTTAGAATAAAAAAGAAGCTCCATTTTCACTAGGTTCTACTAGGGCTCTTAAATTTGAAAATAATTCTCTACCGCAACCTACTTGGTTAATATCTGGGATTACACCTGTTTCTCTGGCATTAATTTCTTCTTCATTAAAACAAATCAACTCTCCTTTTTCAGCATCTAAACGAAGTAAGTCTCCATCCTTTATTTTGGATAAAATTCCTCCATCAATAGCCTCTGGGCTTAGGTGAATTGCTGCGGGTACTTTACCAGATGCTCCAGACATACGACCGTCTGTTACTAATGCAACTTTATGGCCATTATTTTGAAGAATACTCAATATAGGTGTTAATCTATGAAGCTCAGGCATTCCTTTAGCTCTAGGCCCTTGGTAACGAACAACTGCTATAAAATCTTTATTTAATTCTTTTCTGTTAAAGGCTTCTAAAACTTCGTTCTGATCTTCAAAGATAATGGCAGGAGCCTCAACAATCCAATTTTTCTTTGCAACAGCAGAAATTTTTATCACAGAATTACCCAAATTACCTTTCAGCATTTTTAAACCACCGGTAGCAGAAAAGGCTTTTTCTAAAGTTGTTAATACTTTCTCATCACCAGAAGAGGTAGGTCCTTCTCTCCAAATCAATTCACCCTCTTTTAAAAACGGTTCTTTTGTATAAGATTGAAGTCCTTTTCCGAGTATGGTATTCACATCTTCATGTAGCAGTCCGTTTTTAAGTAGCTCTCTAATTAGGAATGACATCCCGCCACAAGCCTGAAAATAATTTACATCGGCAGACCCATTTGGGTACATTTTAACTAGCGATGGTATTTCTGCAGAAAGCTGCGAGAAATCGTCCCAGTTTATTTGAATACCAGCAGATTTAGCCATGGCTATTAAATGCAATGTATGGTTGGTAGAGCCACCCGTGGCTAAAAGCCCTATAATGGCATTTACCATTGTTTTTTCAGAAACAATATCGTAAAGCGGTTTGTAGTTTTCTCCCAGCTTGGTTCCTTCCGCTGCAACTTTCACAGCATAATCAGTCAAAGCATCTCTTAGCGGTGTGTCAGGATTAACAAATGACGATCCGGGAAGTTGAAGTCCCATAATTTCCATCAGCATTTGATTGCTGTTAGCCGTTCCATAAAATGTGCACGTGCCGGCAGAGTGGTAGGCCTTAGATTCAGAATCTAATAAGGCTTTTCTGTCAATCATTCCAGCAGCATACTCTTGTCTTACAATGGCTTTATCTTCATTGGAAATACCTGTTTTCATTGGTCCTCCTGGAACGAAAACGATTGGGAGGTAGCCAAATTTTAAGGCACCTATTAATTCTCCAGGAACAATTTTATCACATATTCCAAGACATAAAGCTGCATCAAACATATTGTGAGATAAGCCTATGGCTGTAGACAACGCAATTACATCTCTACTAAAGAGCGAAAGGTCCATTCCAGCTTCTCCTTGAGTTACGCCATCGCACATGGCAGGAACAGCTCCAGCTACTTGAGCTATTGCATTGTGTTTTGTAGCGTATGTTTTAATTAAGGCTGGGTAATGCTCATAAGGTTTGTGAGCAGAAAGCATGTCATTGTATGAGGTGATAAGGCCAATATTAGCTTTTATTTCACCTTTTAATCCTTCTTTTTCGCCATCTGAACAAGCAGCCATAGCATGCGCTAAATTACCGCAAGATAAAGCAGAACGAGATACTTTATTGTTTGCTAAAGTTTTCATCTGACTTAGATATTCTGCTCTAGTATGCTTACTTCGCTCAATAATTCGGTCTGTAATTTCTATAATTCGTTTGTTCATGATACTGTATTTTTAAGAAGCCCAAAAGACCTCTAGTAGTTTTTCGTTCTGGTGAATAAATGACGATATGGGGGTAATATCAGGATTATTATCCATTTTAGCTTTGGAAAATACCTTCATCTTTTCGTCGCCAGTGAAATATAAAAAAAGTTTACTTGTTTTTAACAATTGTTCTTTGGTGTAGCTTATTCTAATTTGGGGTGCTGATGGAGCGTTTGTTATAAGGAGCGGTTGAGCGCTCTTTTTTTCCACTAAGCTATGTAAAGATGCTTCATCATTTGGGAATAAAGAGGCGGTATGTCCGTCTGATCCCATTCCTAGTATAACACAACTTATGCCTTCAAGAAAAGGTTTGTTATGTGCTAAAGCAATGTCCAAATTAGCGGCTAAATTATCGGTGTCGTAAACTAGGCCAATAAATTTCGCTTTGGAAGCCTTTCCTTGCAGTAGCGTATTTTTAATCATGCGCTCATTACTCTGCGAGTCGTTTGGCGATACAAAGCGTTCGTCTACCAAGCCAATGCTAACTTGTGCCCAGTTAATATCATATTGAGACAATAGTGCATATAGTTTTATGGGAGTACTCCCTCCAGAAAGCAGAAGTTTTGCCGCGTTGTGTTCTTTTAAGTCTACCTCTAAAGTTCTTATAATTTGCTCTGCAAGTTCTTGCTCTAGTTTGTCTTTGTCAAGAAAAATCCTTTCACTTAGGCTTATGCCAGGCTTAAATATTCCAAGTGTGTCCATCTATTAATATTTTATCTCCAGGGCCAGTGGTTCCGGAATTGTATAAGTTATTAGTCATTTTGGTTTGTTTCCAATATTTTGTGATCGTATCGATCCAAGTCCACGAGGCTTCTACTTCATCCTTACGCATAAAGAGTGTTTGGTTTCCACGTATAACATCTATTAATAAGCGTTCGTATGCTTCTGGTAAACGATCTTTGAACGATGTACTGTAGTCGAGAACTAACGATGTGGGTTTGTATCTATAGCCTCCTGGCCCAGGTATTTTAACGGTTTGAACAAGTTCAATTCGTTCTTCTGGTTGAAGACTAATGATAAGTTTGTTGTTTATAATGGGTTTTGAATTCGGGAATATATTGTGTGGTATGTTTTTAAAATTGATGACAATTTCTGAATGTTTCTTCGACAATCTTTTTCCAGTTCTTAAGTAAAAAGGAACTCCAGCCCAGCGCCAGTTATCAATATTAGCTCGTATGGCTACAAATGTTTCTGTATTGGATTGGAAGTCGTTGATGTCTTCTAGATAAGACTTAACAGATTCACCATTTATTGAACCTCTTGTGTATTGCCCTTTTACGGTTTGATCTAGTACCATTTTATCGTCAAACAATCTAAGTGCTTTTAAAACTTTAAGTTTTTCGTCTCTTACATTATTTGCTTCAAGCACACTCGGCGGTTCCATAGCAACCAAACATAGGAGTTGAAGTAAATGATTTTGAACCATATCTAATAGGGCACCATATTTATCGTAATAACCACCTCGTGAACTTACACCTAAATCTTCGGCAACTGTAATTTGCACATTTTCAATATTTTGAGAGTTCCATGCGTTTTCGTACAAATTGTTCGCAAAACGTAACACCATTAAATTTTGAACCGTCTCTTTACCCAAATAATGGTCTATTCTAAAGATTTGAGATTCTTCAAAGTAGTTCGAAATTTCACTATTTATTAATTTTGAGGAAGCCGAATCGTGCCCCAATGGTTTTTCTAATACTACACGAGATTCTGGAGTGATTAATTTCTCAGCATGAAGATTTCTTGTGATGTCTCCAAAGATAGAAGATGAAACAGAAAAATAGTATACACGAACGATGTTATCATCATCTCTTAAATCGTCTTTTAAAACCGCCAATGAAGATTCTTGAGTTAAATCGGCTTGTATGTATTTACATAATTTTAATAGCTCTGCTACTATTTTTTGATCTACGTCTTTTATATTATTGGTGAGCTTTTCTTTTAGATTTGCTTTAAACTCAGTCTGACTAACATCTCCTCTTGAGATTACAAATACCTTAGAGTTGTTGTTAATTTGTTTTGCTTGAAAGCGATGGTAGATAGCTGGAAATATTTTTCTCATTGCCAAGTCTCCTAGGCCACCAAAAATTACGATATCGGCGTCTTTTAATTTGGGGATGTCATTATCTTTACTCATACTAGTTCTATTTTTCTAAAATCATTTCTGTTATTTAATTAGACTCCCGCGGTTACGTGCTAAGTTCTTGTTTTTAAACGTTATTAAATTTAGAATTTAAAGAACAATAACCATGCGTTTTTGTACAAGAATTTTTACTTGTATAGATTTATTAATTGCACAAATTTAACTTGCATATTTTTAATTAAGTGTAGTCCGTACGCAAATATATGCTTTATTTGGTTTAAATTCTTTAATTATATGAATTCCTTATTTAATAAGAACATCTTAACGTACTTTAAAAACACGTTGGTTGTTTCAATTTTAAACTCACTTGGAGCGTTTAAAGGACTATTTTGATGGTTACAGCGTTTTTTTTGATGCTTTTAGTGAAAATAGATGATAGCTTCACAGTATTTTAATTTACAAATCTATTGTTCGCTTATTTTATTTTTTACAATTTTACTTTATTTAGAATGAAACCGATTTTTAGTAAGCCATAATTCCCAAGTTTATATGATAATTCGGCGCTTATTTAAACTCCATTTATTAATTGTTCTTCAAAATAAACACTACATTATGTGTATATTTTACATAAATTATCTAATTTAGCAGCACTTTTATACCCTCTAATTTAAAAGACAGTCCATTGAACAATAAATCACAAATAGTATCTATAAGTTTAATTGTAGCCTTAGGCGGTTTTCTTTTTGGTTTTGATGCAGGAATTATTTCTGGTGTAATGACTTTTGCTGGATCCGAATTTGATTTAACAGAAATTCAATCAGGATGGGTAGTAAGCTCGCCATCTTTTGCAGCAATGCTCTCCATGCTTTTTTCCGGAAGATTAAGTGATGCAACAGGGAGAAGGAAGTTGTTAATTATCGTAGCTCTTCTTTATGCAGTCTCTGCCCTATTTTCAGCAATGGCAGTTTCCTATGAAATGCTTTACATTGCAAGAATGATTGGTGGTTTTGCATTTGGTGCAGCCTTGGTATTAGCCCCGATGTATATTGCTGAAATTTCTACTGCAGAAAATAGAGGAAAGTTAGTTTCTTTACAACAACTTAATATTGTATTTGGTTTTTTTGCAGCTTTCCTAAGCAATTATTTATTTAACAAATACAATACGTTAGACAGTACTTTTCTTACCGACGAAAATGTTTGGAGGTGGATGTTGGGTGTAGAGTTAATTCCAGCATTATTATATTTTTCGCTTTTGTTTTTTGTACCAAAGAGCCCAAGATGGCTCTATTTAAAAGGTCATTTGTCAGAAGCTAAAAAAGTATTTGTAAATATTCATGGAAGCGAAAAAGGATCCATTGAAATTAAACGTATTGAAGAAAATAGCAATTCAGATAATAATCAATCCAATTTAAAAATTAAAGACTTGTTTAAACCGTCTTTACGATTTATTTTAATTATTGGTTTAGTAGTTGGTGTTTTACAACAAATTACCGGTATAAACGCAGTTTATTTTTATGCGACTTCAATTTTTAAACAAACAGGTATTGGTACTGACGCAGCTTTCTCATCGGGTGTTTTATTAAGTACAATTTCAGTAGTATTTACTTTTGTAGCGATTTATTTAATAGATAGAATGGGTAGAAGACCTTTGTTGTTAATTGGTACAGCAGGAATTGCACTTAGTTTATTGGTTTGTTCTTATGGTTTTAACCAAGCTACTTACGAATTAAAACAGAATGATGTCAATCAGTTTGAGTTCTCAAATTCAAACAAATTAAACTCGGTTGTAGATAAGGTTTATACCAATGATGTTGATTTCAAAAATGAGCTTAAAGCTATTTTAGGTACCAAGGTGTTCAATAAAAATGATGGGGCTATCTTAGAAGCAGCAACCACTATAAACTCTACGCTGATATTAATTGGAATCTTAGGTTTTATTGCCTGTTTTGCTTTCTCACTAGGGCCTGTAATGTGGGTGTTGTTGTCCGAGCTATTTCCTCTAAAATATAGAGGTTTAGCAATTGGATCTATTGCTTTTGTAAATTCTTTTATTAGTTCTGTAGTACAGCTAGTTTTCCCTTGGGAACTGTCTAATTTAGGAAATTCACTTACGTTTTTTATATTCGGTACCATCGCATTTATTGGATTTATCATCATGGTAAGAATTTTGCCAGAAACGAAAGGTAAATCTCTAGAAGAACTAGAAAAAATATTAATAAAATAAGCATGCAAAATACTCTTGACAAGGTAGGAATTGATTGGAAATTTGATAAAAAAAATGACGGTTCATTTTTCGTTGAAAATGCCAATCACTTACCTGTTTTATATTTCCCTCTTATGAACACGGCAGGGATGAAATCTTTTGTTACGCCTGATTTAAAAGGGGATGTTTGTAAAGATTTTCATCATTATTTAACCACTCCAACTGTAACCGAAGAGATTCACAGAACGCTTTCCAGTAGAAATTTTTGGATTAAAGCAAAAGGTCATAACCCTTGGTCTGCTTCTGGTCAAAGTGCGTTCCAGAAAACGCACAAATGGAATGGTTTAAAAGATACATCTTCTATTGAAGCAAGTATTGGTGCCTTTAGTACCCTAAGAAAGCAAGAAGAAACTTCTTTAGAAACAAAAATAACAACATTTATACCAGAGGGTAACGACTTTGTTGAGGTTTTAAAAATTACGGTTACCAATACTGGTGAAACGCAACAAACGTTTGACCCTTATTACGCTCTCCCTCTTTTTGGTCGTTCGGCAGACAACGTGAGAGACCACAGGCAAGTGACTACCATGTTTCAGGAAAATTACATCGAAGATTTTGGTGTTCGTGTTAAGCCAAAAATTGTTCACGATGAAAGTAGTCATTCTATTAACGAGACCAACTATGTGTCTTTAGGTTTTGACGGAAACGCTAACAAGCCAGAAAAAATTTGGATTCGATTACATGATTTTATTGGCGAAAGTGGAACCCTTGACAATCCTGAAGCAATTTACAAAAACCTTACGCCTCCTGAGTTAACTGAAACTGAGCGACACGGTAAAGAGGCCATTGCCGGATTCAAATTTAAAGAAGCAACTCTTCAAGCAGGAGAAAAAGCTGAGTTTATCATACTGCACGGTATTACAGATGATTTAAACGATCTTGATGTTTGGAGAGCAAAATATTCCAAGGCAAGTTCTGTAGATGAAATCCTTCAAAATACCCTCGATTTTTGGAATGAAAAACTCAACAGTGTAGAGATAAGTACAGGAAATAACCATTTTGACAATTGGGTTAAATGGATTGAATACCAAGTAAAATGTAGACAAATATTTGGAAACTCCTTCCTTCCTGATTATGGATACGGAAGAGGTGGAAGAGGTTGGAGAGATTTATGGCAAGATTTACTATCTATATTCTTAGTTGACCCTATTAGCGCGCATGAAGAAATTGTGAATTGCTTCAAAGGAATTCGTGTAGACGGCTCTAATGCAACTATTATTGGCGAAAAACCTGGTGAGTTTAAGGCCGATCGTAATAATATACCTCGTACTTGGAGTGATCATGGTGCTTGGCCTGTTTTTGTCTTAAACTTTTATTTAAACCAAACGGGAGATTTTAGTATTTTAGACAAGGAAATTACCTATTGGAAAGATAAGTTTGTTCAGCGGAGTAAAAAAATTGACAACAAATTTCAAATGGCTCAAGGCCACTTCCAAAGACAATCCAATGGAGCAACCTACACTGCTTCAATTTTAGAGCACCTAATTATTCAACAGCTTACCTCTTTTTACAACGTAAATAACAAAAATGTGCTCTTGTTAGAAGGAGCAGATTGGAACGATACTTATGACATGGCTCGTGAAAACGGGGGTAGTGTTTGTTTTTATAATTTTTATGCAAATAATTTCTTAGTACTTTCCGCTATTCTAAAGGAACTAAAGAAAAATGGATCAACTCACATTACTATTCTAGAAGAAGTAACTATGCTTTTAGACAACCTTCCAGGTCAACAAAAAGTAGATTACCAAAGCCCTGAAGTTAAAAGAGCGCATCTTAAAAATTATTTTGAAAGTGTAGAACATACTGTATCAGGCAAGAAAACAAGTTTGTTAATTGACGATATTGTTGCTGATCTAGAAGCTAAATCGCTTCACATATCGAACCATATTTTAGAAAATGAAATCGTAACAACCAATGAGGGTGATCGATTTTTTAATGGACATTACGACAATCTTGAGAATAAAATTGGTGGTCAAAAGGAAGACGGCGTCATGATGGACCTTACCTCCCAAGTAATTCCAATTATTTGCAATATTACTGATAAAGCAATGTCTGCAGAAGTTTACGAGTCTGTTAAGAAAATTTTAAAAGACGACAACAGTCCTGGTATTCGTTTGACCTCAGAGTTTAAGAACATAGACTTAAATATTGGAAGAATCACCGGTTTCGTTTACGGTCATAAAGAACACGGAAGTAAGTGGGTGCAGCAAAACATTATGCTGGCTTATGGGCTTTACAACCAAGGTTTAGTTGCCCAAGGAAATGAGATTATGCAGGAGGTGTATGAAATCGCAAACCAAACAGAAACTGCAAAAATTTTCCCGGGTATACCTTCGTATTTTGACAATCAAAACAAAGGAGCATACGCATATCTTACCGGTTCATCCTCTTGGTTTATGCTTACCTTGATTACCCAAATTTTTGGTATAAAAGGGAAGTATGGAGCCCTGTGTATTGAACCAAAACTCTCAATTGATTATTTTAATGAAGAAGGCATTTCAGAAATCTCAACCATATTTTCTGGAAGAAACATAAACGTGGTTTTTGTGAATAAAAACCATTTAGATTTCGGCTCATATAGCATCAAAGACATTGCTGTAAACGGCAGTAAAATCAGTGTTTTAAATTCATCAACTGACAATAAAGTTGTACTAGACAATTTTAAAGAATTGTTAGACAAACCTGAAAACTCAATTATCATAACCCTTAAATAAGTACCAATTAAAATAAACGATCATGAAAAAAAATCTATTTTTTGCGCTAGTATTTTTAAGTGTAAACAGCATGTTTGCCCAATTAAAGATAACCACGGAGGTTTGTAGTGATGCTACTTCTGTTAGGTTAACCGGTCCTTTTTGGGGATGGAACCTTTCTTCAGGTCCTGAAGCGATTAGTATTGGTGATGGTCTCTGGGAATTTACATTCAATCCTGCCCCTACTGTAGATATGGAATACCTTTTGATTGTAGACGGTTTTCAGGAAAACTTAATCCCAGGAAATACTGCAGCTGATGATTGGTCTTGTACTCCTGTGACTGATTCATCTACTTATGCAAATAGACTTTGGGTATTAGGATCTGGTAATGTTTCAAACACATACAGTACATGTAGTACCTGTGAAGATATTGTTGTTTTTGGGTGTACAGATTTATCCGCAAATAATTACAATCCTAACGCAACTCAAGACGATGCTAGTTGTTTATTTGGTATAAGTTTACCTTTGACTTTCGAAGGTTCGGACTATGCTTTTGTAGACTTTGAAGGTGGTGCGTCGCAAGTTTTATCAAATCCAAATTCAAGCGGAATTAATACAAGTGCTAATGTTGTAGAGATTGTAAGAAATCCGGGTTCAGCTTATGCTGGGATGTTTATCCCTACCGAACCAATTGACTTTAGCTCTGGAAATGTAATTTCAATTAAAGTTCACTCCCCAGAAGTAGACATTCCTTTACTATTTAAATTAGATAGTGAATCTGGTGTTAACATTGAGTTAACACAAACAATTACAGTGGCTAACGAATGGCATGAAATGTTATTTGATTTAGGGGATCAACCTTCAGATACATACACCAAAGTAGTTATCATCTTTAATCCAGGAACTATTGGCGATGGTTCTGCAAACGCTACCTACTATTTTGATGACATTCAATTTGCTACCGGCGATATACCTGGTTGTACCGATGAAGAAGCGAATAATTACAACGCTAGCGCTACCCAAGATGATGGAACTTGTACTTATGGAGCTGTTTCTTTTGACATTACAGTAAATCCATGTGCAGAAGCTACCTCTGTTCGATTAACCGGTCCTTTTTGGGCATGGAGCGATTTAGGAGGTCCAGAAGCAGTTAAAAATTCAAACGGAACTTGGACATTTAATCTTTCTTTTGAAGAGGCACAACCTGAAGATATGCAATATCTGCTTGTTGTGGACAGTGTTCGTGAAGATTTGGTTGCTGCGGGAGTAGCTTCAAGCGACTGGTCTTGCACACCCGTTACAGATTATTTTTCTTATGCGAACAGACTTTGGACTGTTGGTTCCGGTGATGTAACTGGTCTTAACTTTGGAACTTGTGGCTCTTGTGGAAATAATTTCAGTACGAACGAACTGGAAGAGGTTAACCTAATTTATCCAAACCCTTCTAGTGATTTTATAAATTTAAGTGCTCAAATTACTTCTTTAGAAATGTATTCTATTACAGGTCAAAAAGTAATGTCCATTTACAATACAAGCAACAAAGTAGATATTTCCATGTTACCAATGGGTATTTATACGATTAAGCTGATTAATACAAACGGTAACGTTTCATTCAATAAGTTTAGTAAAGAAAATAAGTAAAATCAAAAAAGCACGCTATTCATTTCAATAGCGTGCTTTTTTTAAATCCTACTCAATGAGATTTTCAATTCCCAGTAAATTTCTTTTAAGCTGTCTCTTATTTTTAAGTACTGCAATGGCTTTTTCTCAAGCCATTAAAGTTGAGGTTGTTCAAAAAGACGGCCAGTGGCAACTTACCAGAGGTGGAGAACCGTATTACATTAAAGGCGCTGGTGGCGATACCCATTTGGATGAATTGGTAGCTGCTGGTGGAAACTCTATTCGTACTTGGAGTGCAGATGGTGCGCAAGAGGTGCTTGACAGAGCGCATGCTCATGGCCTAACGGTTATGTTTGGTTTGTGGGTACAGCATGAAAGACATGGATACGATTACGACAACGAAGCTGCAAATAGAGCACAACTTGACTATTTTACTTCAGTTGTAAAAAAATACAAAGACCACCCTGCTTTATTGATGTGGTCGATAGGAAATGAAGTCGATCTTTTTTACTCCAACACCAAAGTATGGGATGTTGTTCAAGACATTGCTAAAATGGTGCATGAGGTAGACCCTAATCATCCAACAACTACCGTAACGGCAGGTTTAGATCCTATAGAGGTTAAACTTGTTCAGCAGCAAGCTCCAGACATCGACATTTATTCCATTAATACGTATGGCGAAGTTTGCATTATCAAAGATTTGATACGAACTGCTGGTTGGGAAAAGGCTTACATTGTTGCCGAATGGGGCCCAGATGGACACTGGGAGGTAGCCAAAACTAGATGGTCTTCTCCGGTAGAGCAAACCAGTCACGAAAAAGCTCTTAGTTATTCTTCTCGTTACAACGATTGTATTTTACCAGATACAGAAATGTGTATTGGATCTTATGTATTTCTATGGGGCCAAAAGCAAGAAACAACCGCTACCTGGTACGGTTTGTTTTCTATGAAAGGACAAAGTACAGAAGTTATTGATTATGTGTCGCACGGGTGGACGGGTAAATGGCCAAACAATAGAGCACCCTCTTTAGACAGTTTATCCTTAAATAACCAGCAAAAAGGCGAGGATATTTACCTGACAGCCGAAGAGATGTACTCCGCAAATGTTTTTGCTTCAGACGATCAAAACAATATTAAATACTCGTACAAAATATATCCAGAAAGTGTGGACACCAAATCGGGTGGAGATTTAGAAAAAGAGCCGCCTGCTATGCCTGGTTTAATCAAGAAAAAATCTCAAAACCAAGTGGAGTTTAGAGCACCAAAAGAAGAAGGTGGCTACCGTTTGTTTGTTTACGTTACAGATAATGAGGATAAAATTGCCTACGCAAACATCCCATTTTATGTCAATCCGAGAAAAGAAGGTATGCCGCAAAGTACTCCGGTTAAACTGAAAACGAGGAAACTAACCGTACCCCAATAAAAATATTAGACTGTATTTATGTATCTAAAATCCAAAAATAGCATTCTACTTGCTTTCCTCATTCTTATAGGAAGTCAAGTCGTATTTGCACAATCTGAACAAGACTTATCCGAGGGTAATTCGAGTTCTATTGGCCTCTTTCCAAAAGACGAGGCGCCTCAACTGTACACGTTTAAATTGAGTGGTGAGTACCGATTTTTAGGTTCTTTTGCTCACAATAAATTACCTTACCAGCTAACTGATAATATTGGTGATGTAACCAAAGATAAGGTCTTGTTTATTGGTGATGACAGTCAAATCCCGCAGTTAACCTTGCGCTTTTCTGGTAGACCTTCCTTAAAGACTTCTTGGGGATTTGATTTGTATACCTTTCAATTTTTAGAAGGGAATGTAAAGCCAACATACAGTGCCATGATTTCTCAAAGCAATCGACCTACCATATACGATCCTATAAACGGAACGCGTTTGGCCGGAAGTTTTGGTATGCAGTTGGGGATTAGTATGTACGGTTCTTTCGATACAGACTTTGGTTCTTTCTTGGTAAAGGCTGGTGGTATTCATTGGACTTCTATTAGTGATCTTACCATGGCTTCTTTTAGAGGGTACAACCGTTTTAGTTTGTTCGAACGAAATCCTTGGGACCCATTAGGTGCAAGTGTAGAACAACGGTATTTTGATTTTCACAACAGTGGAAACATTCAGCAAGACACACGTTGGGGTGAAAAGGCCTTTACAGGACTGATTATAGAAGGAAGTAACTTGCCTAAAAATACCAGCCTTAAAGCATTGTTTGGTAAAACAGAACTTAACGGTGGCTTTACCATTATGCCTAACTATACATATGGAGGGCAACTACGTAAAAACTTTGCAAGTGGAAACTTTATTGGTATAAACACCTTTAACTCTAAAACGTATGTAGACAGTGTAGGGAACCAAAGTTTTGGCTTTAACATAGCTACGTTAGAGTCTCATTTCAAAGTTTTAAAGTTTGGTGTGAAGCTAGAAGCAGGTCTTGGTCGCGCACTTTCATCAACTGAAGATGGCGATTGGGGAGAAGCATTGCATTTAAAAGTTGCAAGTCCTACCATTTTTGATAAAATGAATGTTGAAGCACATATGTTTAGAATTAGCCCAAATGTGATCAATAACAATTCCGTATTCCTAAACAGCTCTATCCTTCAGAATAACTCAAATAATTTAGCTGCCGGTTCAGTAGGTAGCTCGGCTGTTCTTCAGCCTTTTGCAAGTCAAATGTCTTCTTTGGGAATGATGTCGAACAACCGACAAGGGATCAACCTGAATACTGAAATAGATTTAGACGAATTAAAATTATCTTTTGCCATTGGTGCCTCTGGAGAAATTGACGCCCTTAGTAGTCAACTTACCTACGGCCATCCGGTAAATCAATTAACACGTTCTCGCCTGTGGAGATGGAATTTTCCTGCAAATGTAGGTCCTTACGGAAATCAATCGGTTATTTACAGAGATGTTTACGAAACCGTAAACCTCACGGGAGATGAACTTACCAGAAACTATTTTAGCGGTATTGAATTTCAAGCCAAATACCACCCTAAATTCTTATCCTCCAAATTGTATTTATTTTCTATAAGTAGAGTTTACTCTGCACAAGAATCATGGTCTGCTATTCCTGTTTTATCAGATAAAGCCTATGTAAAACAATACAACAACGAGTTTGAGGCGTACTATGCTGTGAACAGCAAGTTTGTACTTAATGGATACCTTGGTTTTGAAAGAACCATAGCCAATTACAAAACAGACTTAGATGTTAAGACTGAAAGACCAAGAGATCAGTTTGGGAACGGATATGGTTTAGGAATTGATTATACCATAGCTAAAAACACTGCAATATTTATTAGACACCGATGGTTCGAATTTGAAGACAAAAGTTTTCAAAAAGACCATTTTAAAGGAACAGAAACCAGTTTAGAACTTAAAATATCATTCTAATGACAAAAAAAATAGCTGTCATCTCGCTTTTATTTATTTTTTCAGCATCTTCATATGCACAAGAGAATAGTAAAAAATTCTGGCTTTCGGGCTTGGCTCGAGGGGTTTACAATTTAGACGAATTGAAAGGTGAAGAATCCGATACTACTTCGGCTTCTAAAGCTGAATACGGTCATACACTTGTAGATCTATCTGCCAACATTCGTCCAAATGCACATACGTACATCCGATCTACTATTAGAGTTCGTAACGAATACGGTGGATTTTGGGGTTCTGGTGTTACTTTCGATCTAAGAGAGCTTTATTTAAGAGGTCTTATTGCAAATTCTATTCGTTACCAAGTAGGGGATATGGATTACAAATTGTCACCTTTTACCTTCTACAACAACAACGAGGATCTCTTTGACAATACACTCGATATCTTTAATATGTATTCTGAAATGATGCATTACGATTATTTTTATAAAGGAAACAATACCTGGAGACAACAAGGTTTGGCTACAGACTTTTCTTTGAGTTTTAAAGAGGGTATTGAAGAGTTGCAATTCAATTTGTTTACTTCCAGAATCAATCCTTCAAACTTTAGCACCATAAGCGATCGTGTTTTTTATGGAGGTAATGTAACTATGGTACAGAGTGCTCAAATTTCTGCGGGTGTAAATTACATCAACCTTGCTGATATTGCCGGAACTTCTAACAATACGAGTTACTTTAAAAATCCGGTTCTAACAGGTACGTACAGTTTAAATACGACACTAGACGATTTTAAATTTCAGTTAGATGGAGAGTCAGGGTTTTCTAAATCATTTACAGAAAACAACCAAGATCCAGACAATGTTGTGAAGGAGAATTTGGTTGAGGATTATTTTAATTATGCAACATTTAAGTCTGTTTACGAACCATTCAATATGGAGTTTTCGGTGTCTTACAGAAACGTAGGTCAAGGATACAGAAGTGCAGGTGCTCAAATGCGACGTTTAAAATATAAAACGCAAGCCTTTATGTTTGATCGTTACACCAACCAGCAAGTTGTTCGTCCGGTTGGGATGTGGGATATTAAAAATGACCCGACCTTTTACAATTCTCAAATTGAAGTTGGTTTGGCAGAGTTTTACCCTCAGTACAACAACATCGATCCTTACGGTTTGGCAACGCCTAACCGACAAGGTTTAGACTTTGCTTTAACGCGTGTTGATGAGGATGATCGTTATTCTGTTTCTTTAAAATACGGTATGCTATCTGAAATTGTAGGTTTGGGTGTTGATGATTTAAAAAAATTCAACTGCATAGCTGCCAATCTGGACATGAATATTGAGAATATGTTACCGAATTACGACAAGCAAATAACCATGCAATTGGGCTATACCAATGACCAAACTAAAAGATCAGGAGATCAGGCTTTTATTGAGACTGAATTGAATACACAAAGAATTTACGCGGGTCTTACCTTAGAGTTGACAGATAAGTTTTATTACTTACTAGGGTATGAGACCATTGAGGCTAGTGGTTCTGATTACGTAGCAGTTAGAGACCGTAATGACGTAGTAGAGGATTTTACGCTTTTTGAGACTGAATTGTCTGAGAGAATATTTGGTATGGGTTTGCGTTATGAATTTGACAACAAAAACGATTTGCAAATTTTATGGCAAGATTATAGCTGGAGTAATTCAGTATTGGGAACAGAAGATTACGGCTTCGATAGAATGTCTGTAATTTACATCATGAAATTTTAATTTTAAAAAAAATCCCTTATGAAAAGAGTATTATATATCCTGGTTTTAGGAACAGTTTTAAGTTCATGTGAACGTGAAGAAGGTTTTCAAGGCCCTTCCTTAATCGATCAATTTGGCGAATTCAATGTCGTTGAAAATTTACAAATTAGCAACCCAGATGTAGATTTTGCTGCTGGAGAATCAAGTTTCTTTACGGCTGAGTTTTCTAAATCTGTTAACTGGGAGATTTTGATTAAGGGTGCTGTGTCTGGTGCTGAAAAAGTGATTTCAGGTTCTTCTAGAATTTTAGACGAAGACAACGCTTCTTGGGACGGTTCTACCACAAACTTACCTATGTTTAAAATTGAAGATTGTGATCTTACTCTCAAAGTGAGTTACAACGTAAATGCATCTGATACGATCATTTCTGTTACAGATTCTTTAATTGCAGAGAATACGATTGCAGTTTCCACAACCAAAGTAGACAACGGGCTTTTGCTTGCCGATTTTGAGACAGGTGTAAACCCAGATTGGGAGATTTTTGCTCAGAATGGTGGAAATATGAGTTTTAATGTAACAAGTAATAATTCGCCACAAGGAAACTCGTATTACGATATGGGTGGTAATGTAGATTGGGATTGGTTGATCGGTTTGGTTGACTTTCCAGCCACAGCTTATGGAAACTCTACATTTGATTTGAATGACAACGGCGCTAAAGTGTACTTTAATGTAATGCTTAACATGCCACAAGGTCTTGACAACCCTCCAATTGTGTTGTTGCAATTTAGAGAAGATGACAACAATAATGGTGTTTTTGAAGAGGGTCTCGAAGATATGTATGCTATAGAAATCAGAGATCTTGAGCCGGGATGGCAATTGGTTTCTTTAAAATACTCTGATCTTGCTAGTTTAGTTAATGGAGCTCCTGTAGATGCTGATGGTAATGGGGTTCATAATCCAGATTTATTGAATAAGGTGTCTGTTTTAATGTTAGCGCAGCAAGGTGGAGGTTACAGTCAAACTTTAATGGACTACGTTATCTTTACAGAAGACCAACCTTTAAAACCATAAGCGAATGCATATAAAATCAGTAGTACTTATATTTTTTGTTACGGTCTTTAGTATGTCTTGCGGCTCATTTAAGCAACAAGCACTTTTTAACGCTCCGGCAAATCAAGAGATGCCAGAATCTATTGAAAACTTTTATTCATTAGATATTTTTTCAGACAATTTAAACGGTGAACATTGGTTTACAGAGTCTAGCCAAAGTGAAGTTTCTATTCCGTTTATGAATCGGAAGAAAAATAAGAAATTAGGCAAGAAAGAAAACTGGATGAAAAAGAAAAAGGAATGTCTTTCCATTACAGGAACTCAAGACGTTACTTATTCTGGTACAGGTGCCATGCTTTGGAAATGGGATAAAAAAGCCGGAGACTGCCCTTGGTTGGGTATGGGCTTTGGTTGGGATGGTTGGCAAGGTAAAGACATGAGTCAGGTTATCGATAAAGCAGCCATACAATTTAAGGTTCGTGCTGTAAAAGGAACTTTAAAGTCCTTACCGCTTGCCGCTTGTTTAGAAGATTACTCAGGCTCACAAGTGTGGATTGGTTTTAGTCCAAAGTGTATTGAGGGCGGAATCATAACGGAAGAATGGTCTAATGTAATTTTACCAATTTCTGAATTTGAATGGGAAAATGCGCCCAACCTAGACCCTTACAACATTAAACAATTCATAGTTCAATTTGAAGCTGATGGCGAACTTTATGTAGACGAAATTAAAGTTATTCCTTACGATGGTGGTTTTAACAAACGATTAAAAACTTCGATTGCCGAATCTGTTGGTATTAAGATTGACGGGAATAGTAATGAGGATGAATGGGCAAATGCTCAGGGAATAGAATTTGACTCCTACCGTATTAAAACGATTATGGACGAAGAGAATATTTATTTTTTACTTAACTTTTTAAGCAACGACCCTATGAGAAATCCCTTCACAGAAGGCGGCATTTTCAATGGAGATGCGCTTGAAATAGCCTTTTCCTCGAATCCAGATTTACAGCGTAAGCGAAAGCACTACTATACAACAGACCAACACATTGGCATCAGTTTAGCTGAGAATGCTAACGTTTGGGACTGGCAAAGTAGAACCCATCTAAAAGAGGCTTTAGTTGCATCAGAAATCAAGGGTGACTTGCACCAGTTTGAAATCCAGATACCCTTAAGTTCTTTAAATATAGATTCTTTTGAGAAGGGACGTACGTACGGTATAGAATTTGCTATGGACAGATCATCTGATAAGGAAGTCCGGAAAGATCAATTTAGATGGAATTCATTCGATAGGGAAGGTTTTCATGAAAACCCATCCTTATGGGGAGAATTGGTGATCAAGAAGTAAGAACTATAAATTTAGCTCATGAAAAGAATCGTATCCGGTTTAGTTGTTTTTATATTTATTTTAGTAGTTGGTTGTGATGTGCCAGTTCCTCCTCCAGTAGTGGGTTGTATGGACATCGCAGCCTCAAATTACAACTCAGCTGCCCAAGAAGAAGACGGGAACTGTTTGTACGCAAATAACGAAGGTTTGGTTTGGAGCGACGATTTTAATGGCAGCGAATTAGATGCCACTAAATGGGTACACGAAACAGGTAATGGCAACTGGGGTTGGGGAAACGGAGAGCTTCAGTACTACCAATCTGAAAATGCATTTGTGAGCGACGGAACGCTAAAAATAGTAGCTCGCGAAGAAAGTAGAGGGGGTTTTAATTATACCTCTTCACGTATTAAAACAGATGGTTTGTTTGATTTTAGATACGGAACCATTCAAGCTCGTATGAAAACAATGGATGGTAAAGCCTTTTGGCCTGCATTTTGGATGCTTCCTGTAGGTGGAGATTGGCCTTGTGATGGCGAAATTGACATTATGGAACAGTGGGGAACGAACGGCATAACAACTCAAACAACTGGAGCTGCTCATTTAGGAAATTGTCCTTTTAATAGCGGACAACATGTTTACAAGAGTTTTTATTCTAATATTGCGAGTGGTTCTTATGCAGATGATTTTCATGTGTATGAAGTACGCTGGTCCGAAGACAAAATAGAATGGTATGTTGATGGAGATAAAAAGAACGAAGTTATTCCTAGTATGTACCCTTCTCAATACAAATGGCCTTTTAACGAGAGCCAATGGTACCTCATTTTAAATTTAGCCATTACTAGTGCAGGTCCTAGCGTTATAACAGAATTTCCTACACAAATCGAAATCGATTGGGTAAAGGTTTATGCCAACTAGTAGTCTACATTAGTTTTATTTTTGTATTATTTTAGTTCCTATTCTTTGGAATGTTTTTTTTTTGAGTTAAATAAATGCTCATTCCCCACCTTAAATTTGCAGATAAATGCATCGAAATATTATATAGTGTGTTTTTTACACTAAATTTGTTGTATTAAACATTGGGACGTTAATTTATCAAATGCAAAAAAGTTCATTGTTTAGTGTAACATAAATTTTTTATATCGATGATTAAAATTGGAATAAACGGATTTGGACGAATAGGTAGACTAGCGCTTAGAGCTGCTCTAAATAACAAGGATGTTGAAGTGGTTGCAATAAATGATTTGGTTGAAATCGATTACTTAGCTTACTTGCTGAAATACGATTCAACTCACGGAAAGTTATTTGAAGAAGTTGAAACTCAAGGACAAAACTTGATAGTTAATGGGCGTAAAATTAGAGTTTCTAGTGAAAGAGATCCTAAAAAATTAGATTGGGGATCTTTAGATGTTGATTACGTAATAGAATCTACAGGCTTTTTTCTTACTCAAGATACAGCCAAAGGTCATCTTGAAGCAGGTGCTAAAAATGTAATTATTTCTGCGCCTTCAAAGGATGCTACACCTATGTTTGTGTATGGGGTAAATCACACTGAGTACTCTTCAGCTATGAAAATTGTATCCAACGCATCTTGTACTACAAACTGTTTGGCACCTATTGCTAAAGTTTTAGATGAAAATTTTGGAATTGAGAGTGGACTTATGACTACTGTTCATGCTGTTACCTCTACGCAGAAGGCGATAGATGGTGTTTCTGGTGGAAACTGGCGTTTGGGTAGAGCTGCATTTGATAACATTATTCCATCTTCTACTGGTGCTGCAAAAGCTGTTGCTAGAGTAATTCCTAGTCTTGAAGGTAAACTTACCGGTATGGCTTTTAGAGTTCCTGTATCAAATGTATCCGTTGTTGATTTATGTGTGAACTTAAAAACAAAAACAACGTACAAAGAAATTTGTGCGGCAATGAAGAAAGCCTCAACCGAAGATTTAAAAGGTGTGTTAGCTTACACTGAAGATATGGTTGTTTCGTCTGACTTTATTTCAAACCCACACACCTCTATTTTCGATGCAAATGCAGGTTTACAAATAACCGATAGCTTTGTAAAGGTGGTAAGCTGGTACGATAACGAGTGGGGTTATTCCAACAAGATTATTGATATGATTGTTCACATGAACAATTCTTCGAAATAAGAAATAATACTCTTAAGATACTGTTTAAAGTTTGGTGATTTTCTTCTAGAGAAGTAAATCACCAAACTTTTTTTTAGGCTGTTTTTCTATTTCACGCCTTTCATTGCGGAAAAGTAAGGATCTTTAATCCCCTCTTTAAATTTTAAAAGTGCAGCATCACTCGAATTTACTCGCCAGTCTAATTCTTTGTTTATTTGAAACCAAACAAATAGTTTTATGCGGGTATAGTCGTTCTTTATTTTGTCAAATGCATCTTGGATCCATAACGCTTTGTTTTGTCCTTCGTATTCAAACTCAGGTGTTCCAAATTCTGCAATCATAATCGGTTGATCACCTAATTCAGTACATGCGTCGTATAGCGTTCTAAAACAATTGTCAAAATCACGGTACGGACGCGTTCCTCCCCAAGGATCTTTTGGATACCAATTGTAGGCATCCATCCCAATCCAGTCCACATAGGCATCTCCTGGCCAGTAATTGGCAATATTATTCCATTCGTCTGCCACGATATCTATACTTGGGCCATGTGGGTTCCAAATCCATTTTACGTTGTCTGCACCTACTGCTCTAAATTTATCCACTACATATTTCCATACTGCTACAACTTTTTGAGGGCCACCGTTTTCTGCTCCATTTTTTTTTCCACCCCACAAATACCAATTTCCATTAAATTCATGTAAAAATCGGATAAGGATTTCGTCTGAGTACTCTTTTGCATCCAAAGCAAACTGTTCAATATAGGCATCATGATTTCCATTAAGAACTTGATCCATTAAACTATAAGTACCTTCTAAGGGCATGGTGTTGTAGGCTACCGAATCTGGGAAAAAGAGCTCCCATGTTAAATGCGGTATTATGTTTTTTTCCTTAAGCGCGTTGCATTCCTTTGTTGGAAAATTATCTGCAAAAGTTGGGTACCACATAACAGAGCCCAAGTCATGTTCAATCAATGTTTCAAATTCTTCAATCAGTTCTAAAGAATTTTCAGGTAAAGCTCTTCCATCTTCTTGAAATAGATAAGCACTTACCATACAACCTTCCCAATTGGCAACAGATTCCGTAGGTTGTTTAGAAAAATTTGTGTTTTGCGCTTGTTTATTTTGAGTACAAGCCGATAGTGCAATTGCGATAGCGCAAAGTGTAATACGTTCTAATTTCATTTGTTTACTGTATTAGATTTTAGAGTAAATTTTACTGATTTTGTTTGGTCCATTCGGTTACCTGTAGCGAGCGTAAATTCACCAGATTCGGTCATCCATTTATTCTCAGCCGATACAAATGCCAGGTCTTTTTGGCTGAT
>Ga0209533_1001165_pt1 | contig 24851 bp, 22 predicted proteins | sample COG_04_FD_184748 | JGI IMG/M metagenome (GOLD analysis project Ga0209533, IMG submission 184748) | Pelagic Microbial community sample from North Sea - COGITO 998_met_04 (SPAdes) (version 2) | ecosystem: Environmental > Aquatic > Marine > Neritic zone/Coastal water | place: Helgoland, sampling...
AATTATGGATTTAAAAGAAATTCAAAATTTAATCAAATTTGTAGCTAAATCGGGTACAAGTGAAGTGAAATTAGAAACGGATGATTTCAAAATCACCATCAAAACAGGTGCTGGGGAGTCAGTGACTACTGTGGTTCAACAGACTGCTGTTCCAATGCAGCAACCTGTTATTGCACCACCAGCACAAGAAGTTGCCCCTGTTCAGGCTGCAGCTCCACCGGCTGTAGTAACCGAAGACGCAAAATATATTACAGTAAAATCTCCAATCATTGGAACCTTTTATCGAAGACCCTCTCCAGACAAACCTTTATTTGCAGAAGTTGGTCAAACCATTTCGGAAGGTGATGTTCTTTGTGTTATCGAAGCCATGAAACTATTTAACGAAATAGAGTCAGAAATATCTGGAAAAATTGTTAAAATTCTAGTGGATGATGCCTCACCAGTAGAGTTTGATCAGCCGTTATTTTTAGTAGATCCATCATAATAATAGTTTACATTTTTAAAGCGTAAAAAGTATGTTTAAAAAAATACTAGTAGCCAATCGCGGCGAAATAGCTCTTAGAGTTATAAGAACGTGTAAAGAAATGGGCATACAAACCGTTGCTGTGTATTCAACTGCAGATGCAGAAAGTTTGCACGTAAAGTTTGCAGATGAAGCCGTTTGTATTGGACCCGCAGCCAGTAGCGAATCCTATTTAAAAATTTCAAATATTATTGCTGCTGCAGAAATCACTAATGCCGATGCCATTCATCCTGGCTATGGATTTTTATCAGAAAACGCTCGTTTTTCTAAAATTTGTGATGAACATGGCATTAAATTTATAGGAGCGTCACCCGATATGATCGATCGTATGGGTGATAAAGCCAATGCTAAAGCCACAATGAAAGCTGCTGGCGTACCATGTGTACCTGGAAGCGAAGGCGTTATTGAAACTTTTGAAGACTGTATAAAAGTCGCCAAAGCAACAGGATATCCTGTGATGTTGAAAGCCTCTGCCGGAGGTGGAGGAAAAGGAATGCGTGCCGTTTGGAAAAAAGAACATCTTAAAGATGCCTGGGATTCTGCGCGACAAGAATCAAAAGCAGCCTTTGGAAACGACGATATGTATATGGAAAAACTCATCGAAGAACCCAGACATATTGAAATTCAAATTGTTGGCGATTCTAAGGGGAAAGCCTGTCATTTATCTGAAAGAGATTGTTCGATTCAACGTCGTCATCAAAAATTAACTGAAGAAGTCCCGTCGCCTTTTATGACGACTGCTCTAAGAAAAAAGATGGGAGATGCTGCAGTAAAAGCTGCCGAATATATTAAATACGAAGGCGCAGGAACCGTTGAGTTTTTGGTAGATAAACACCGTAATTTCTTTTTTATGGAAATGAATACGCGTATCCAAGTCGAGCATCCAATTACAGAACAAGTGATCGATTTTGATTTAGTTCGTGAACAAATATCCGTAGCTGCAGGTGTGCCAATTTCTGGTAAAAACTATACACCAAAGTTACACTCTATTGAGTGTCGAATTAATGCCGAAGATCCGTATAATGATTTTAGACCCTCTCCAGGCAAAATAACAACCTTACATTCACCAGGTGGACACGGGGTTCGTTTAGACACCCATGTATATGCTGGGTATAGCATTCCACCTAATTATGATTCTATGATTGCGAAGCTTATAACAACGGCTCAAACACGAGAAGAAGCTATCAGTAAAATGAAACGTGCGTTGGACGAATTTGTTATTGAAGGCATCAAAACCACCATTCCATTTCATCGCCAGTTGATGGATCATCCCGATTATATAGCAGGGAATTATACCACTAAATTCATGGAAGACTTCAAAATGGAAGCCATAAATTAAGATTAAAAAAAACTCCGAATTTCGATTTGGAGTTTTTTTGTTTGAACAAGTTTTAAGTAGGGAGTCTAACATCTCGATACAATTTCCTTACGGAAATCACTCGATGAGATATAGTGGATCTATCAAAATGGAGTTCAAAAGTGTCGCCTTTGTCCTCGTGATGCCACTAGTAGGCGCGGCATTGAGCTGTTAAAATGACCAAAGCCAATGTAAATTACCTCAATAAAAAATCGTAATTTTAAAGCATGAATTTATCCTATTGGGAATTAAAAACATGGCTCAACAACGTCGATTTTACAATTGTAGGTAGTGGACTAGTGGGCTTAAATACTGCACTACATCTTAAAAAAAGAGTACCAAAAGCTAAAATTGTAATCCTTGAAAAAGGATTGTTCCCCCATGGTGCGAGCACCAAAAATGCGGGCTTTGCCTGCTTTGGAAGTTTAAGCGAAATTCTACAGGACTTACAATCGCATACAACAGAGGAGGTTGCTGCTCTTGTTGGTCAACGGCAAGAGGGGCTTCAGCTTTTAAGAACAACCATTGGTGATGAAGCACTATCCTACCAACAACTAGGAGGTTTTGAATTATTTTTAGAAAAAGACCGTAGTCTTTTTGAAAGGTGTTTAGATGAGATTAAACAAGTTAACACGCTTCTAAAACCAATTTTCAAAGCCGACGTATTTTCAAACGTTTCTAATAGTTTTAATTTTTCTGGAATAGAAAATCACTACATCCGAAATCAATTTGAAGGCCAAATTGATACAGGAAAAATGATGCAAGAATTAATTAAAAAAGCACAACAACAGGGGATAATTATTTTGAATAATACCACGGTTGAAACCTATATAGAACAACCCAGTCAAGTTGCGATCAAAACAAATCATTTTGAGTTTTCTACTTCTAAATTGATTGTAACCACCAATGGATTTTCACAACAGTTGATTGATGAAGACGTACAGCCAGCACGCGCTCAGGTTTTAATTACTAAACCAATAAAAGACTTACACATTAAGGGTACGTTTCATTTGGATTGTGGGTATTATTATTTTAGAAATATTGATAATAGGATTCTTTTAGGGGGCGGTCGAAATTTAGACTTTGCTACAGAAAATACCACAGAGTTTTCTGAAACAGAACAAATTCAAAATGCTTTAGAAGCACTGCTCAAAAACACGATAATACCCAACAGAGAATTTGAAATTGAACACCGCTGGTCGGGGATTATGGGGGTTGGCTCTCAAAAAAAACCAATTGTAAAACAGCTCTCAGACCATGTATATTGTGGAGTTCGAATGGGTGGTATGGGTGTTGCCATAGGCAGCATCATCGGAAAAAAAGTAGCGGAATTATTGTAAATAAAAAAAGCATCTTTACAGATGCCTTTTAAGGATTTTAAAGTAATATTAACCCACTTCAAAAGTGATTTTAACATTAACTCTAAATTCATCTACTTCTCCATTTTTCACTGTAGCACTTTGGTCTTGCGTGTATACAGATCGAATGTTTTTAACACTCTTTGAAGCTTCAATTACAGCTTTCTTTGTGGCATCTTCCCAGCTTTTGCTAGAGTTAGATAAGACTTCAATTACTTTGAGTACTCCCATAATTTATGTTTTAGGTTAAGAATTATTTGAAGCCTAAAGATAATAAATTAAATTTTATCCATTAACGGCCTCAACGACCTCAACTTTTCCTGCCATCATTTCTTTTAGCAAGGCTTCAATACCACTCTTAAGGGTGTATGTTGATGATGGACATCCACTACAAGCGCCTTGCAAAATGACCTTTACTGTTTTTGTTGTTGGCTCATAAGACTCAAATAAAATATTCCCACCATCACTAGCTACAGCAGGCTTGATGTGCTGCTCTAAAATATTGATAATCTCTTTCGAAGTGTCATCCAAATTTTCATAAGTATCATCCAATTGAGCCGTTGTTTTTTCCAAAACCTTTGCCGCAGCAGACGTTACCATTTCTTTACCCTCTTCAATATAGGACTTCATAAACTCTCTTAACTCTAGCGTAATGGTCTCCCATTCTACAATGTCAAACTTTGTAACAGACACATAGTTTTTATCAATAAAAACTGCTTTTACAAATGGAAATTGAAAGAGTGCCGTTGCAAAAGGGGATAACTTAGCATCTTCTATAGACGTAAATTCAAAGGTTTGTGACACCAAACTTTTGTTAGCGACAAATTTTTGAACCCCTGGGTTCGGTGTGCTTTCTGCATAAATGGTTATGGGATTCTTCTTTTTTGACTCGGTTGTGACCACTACACCACCTTCATTTAAATAATTTTCTATCTGCTCTGCAACTTCAGTTTGAACAGCATCCCATTCAATAATATCATAACGTTCTATAGCTATAAAATTTCCTGAGATGTATACTTTTTTCACGAAAGGAAGGTGGAAAAGTTGTTGCGCTAAAGGTGAGTTTTTTGCATCATCAATATTTGAGAATTCGAAACTCTCGTATTTTGTAAGGAATGAATCAGTTTCAAATTTTATAATTTTTGGATTGCTAGTGTCCTGAATTGAAATGTTGATTTTTTTCATTTATTTTGATTTTCCACAAAAATAAGAAACTAATGTCGCATTTAAGTTTTTAATAAAGCCTTTAAAAACATTAATTTATATTTAATAAATTTAAAATAGTGTTAAACATATCTTATATTTGGAATTGATTTGTAGTAGTTAGCAATAGAAGCAAGAAGGGTCTTTGTTATGTTGATTTTTGGTGTGTATTAATGTTAACGCAAATACAGGTAATTAACCAGTTTAGAGCGCATTTTACGCTCAAAAGATAATATTTTTATGAGAGGATTAAAAATTAAAACATCCATAATAGCTGTTATGGCTATAGTCACACAATTTGCAATTGCTCAAGAAGGTTTGCCAATATATTCAGATTACCTAACAGATAATTATTACTTAATACACCCTTCTATGGCGGGGGTTTCTAATTGTAACAAAATTCGTCTCACAGGGCGTCAACAATGGTTTGGAGATGAAGATGCTCCAAGTTTACAAACGATGAGTATAAACGGTCGAATTGGTGAAACTTCATCTGGAGTTGGGGCGATATTTTTTAATGATAAAAATGGCTATCATTCGCAATCCGGGGCATATTTAACCTATGCACACCATCTTATGTTTTCCAGAAATACGATTGATTTAAACATGTTATCCTTTGGTTTAAGTGCTGGGTTGATTCAATATAAGCTAGATGAGACTGCTTTTAGAGAGTTTGACCCAATTATTGCTGGTGTTGAGCAAAGTGCTTCAGATTTTAATGTTGATTTTGGATTTTCTTACCATTTTATAGATTTTTATGCTCATGCAACCGTAAAAAATGCATTAAAAAATAATGGTGTGAATATTAATGAACAAGGCGTAAGCTACGACAACCCAAGAATGTTTTTGTTGTCTATAGGAAATGTGTTTTCTAAAATAGGAAGCGACTGGAGTTATGAGCCATCTTTGATGTATGCCTATAAAGACGCCACAATAGAATCATTTATTGATGTGAATTTTAAGGCCTATAGAGCATTAGATTTTGGAGAGCTATTTGCTGGAATCTCGTATCGTCGAAGTTTTGATGGTGCTCAATTTACAGATGGAACAGGAGTTAGTAGTCAAAAACTACAATACTTTACTCCTATAGTTGGAATGGAGTATAATAATTTTGTGTTTGCCTATACGTATTCCTACCAAGCCAATTCTGTGGTTTTTAATAATGGTGGATACCACCAAATTACTTTGGGCTATAACTTTGGTTGTAAGAAAGAAAAATACGATTGTAATTGCCCTAGCGTAAACTAAAACTCTAATTTTTTAAGCGAAGCCGTTTCTGAAGTTAATAGAGAAGCGATCACTTTTTCTTCGCCATTAGTGAAAAAATGATTTGACCCTGTAGCTATTTCAGAGCTCAATATTTTATTGTTTTCTAAGATTGATTTTGTTTGCCTAGCGACGGCTTTACCGGAGTCAATAATTTTTACGTTTTGGGGTAATAGTTGTTTTAGAATAGGGGTTAGGAAATGATAGTGAGTACATCCTAAAACCAAGCAATCTATATTGGCATCAAGCATGGGCTCGAGATAGCTTTTAAGTAACTGTCTCATCTCATTAGAATGTAGAGCACCAGTCTCAATTAATTCTACAATTCCTTCTCCAATTTGTTCTACGACCACCAAATCACTAGAGAAGAGCTGAGAAGTTTTGTGAAATAATCGACTACTTAAGGTGCCTTTGGTAGCCAAGATCCCAATTGCTTTTGATTTTGATTGTAAGGCTGCAGGTTTTATGGCGGGTTCAATTCCAATAAAAGGTATTGAGTAGTTTTGTCTTAGAGTTTCAATGGCATTGGTTGTTGCTGTATTACAAGCTACCACAATCAGTTTACAGTCTTGACTAAGAAGCCACTCTGTGTTTATAATAGAACGTTTTATTATCGCTTCTTTGCCTTTAGGGCCATAAGGCGCATGTTTTGAGTCAGATAGGTATAGGGTTGATTCCACAGGAAGCAGCTGATGGATTTCACTCCAAATAGAAAGGCCACCTACGCCCGAATCAAATATACCAATCGGTTTTGAACTCATATGTTACAAAAATAAAAAAGCTGCTCTAATAGAACAGCTTTTTTTAATCTATTTATTGGGTTGTATTAAAATCCTAATTCAGATTTTACAGCGACTAATAAGTCAGTACCCCCTGCAAAAATTACGCCTTGACCTTGAGAAGCATCAAGAACATAATCGAATCCTTGTGCTTTTCCAACTTTAAGAATAGCATTTTTTGCTTTTTCTGTGATTGGTTTTAACAAGTCAAATTCTTTTTTCTGTAGGTCTTGTTGAGCTTGAGATTGGTATTGACGAATACTCTGCTCCATACCTTGAACTTCTTGCAAACGCTTTCCGTTTTCTTCATCTGTTTTGGTAGAAGACTCTCCGTCGTATTGCTTTATTTTATTTTGTAATTCAGTAGCCATTGCTTGAATGTCGGTTTCATAGGTTTTTGCCAATTTCTCTAATTCTGCTTTAGCACTTTTCATTTCTGGCATAGCTTCTACCAGCTCCTGAGTATTAATATGAGCAACTTTGCTTTGGGCTTGTGCAGTAAAACTTGTTGCAACAAAAATAGTCGCTGCTAATAAAAGTGATTTTAAATGTTTCATTGTAATTGTGTTTATTGTTTGATTTAATTATTAATTGTTTCTAATACTATCTCTTGTTTTTTTCTGAGCTTCAAGTCGTGCTTTCCGCGCTTCCAAACTTTGTTTTTTCTTCTCTTCTAACGCTTTTTTACGAATTTCTCTTTCGCTCAAAACTTTAGGAGTGTCTGACGCTGTTGTTGTTTGTGTCCCCGTCTTTTTAGACTTCTTTTTTGCTCGATCTTCTAAGGCCTTTTTTCTTTTAGCGTCAAGTTCTTTTTTACGGGCCTCTCTAGGGTCTAATTTTTCAGTACTCTCAGTTTCGTTTGGATTGTCTATCCTAGAATCTGTAGCAGAAGATTGAGTTTTCTTTGCTCTAGTTTTCGCACGATCTTCTAATGCTTTTTGTCTTTTAGCTTCAATTTCTTTTTTTCTAGCTTCACGAGCATCTAGTTTTTTCTGAAGTTTTTCTGCTTGTAATAATTCCCGTTCTGCTTTTCGTTCGTCTAAAAGTTTTTGACGCTCGTCTTTTCCAGAATCTACAACTACTATTGTTTCCTCTTCCTTAGCTGCTTTACGTTCCTTTTTTGATTTTGCTTGAGTCCTGTTAGAACTTCTGTTTATAGTCCGTAACACTTGTTCGCTAATGTCATAGCGATCTGCCGAATATAGCATGACGACATCAGCGGATTTATCAAAAATAAAATCATATTTCTTGGAAGCTGCAAGCTCTTGAACGGCTGCAAAAATTTGATCTTGTATTGGTTGGATGAGTTGTTTTTTCTGAATCATCAAATCCCCATTTGGTCCAAAACGTTTTTGTTGGTATTCAATGATTTCATTTTCGATAATTTGAAGATCTTCTTCGCGTTCAGAAATGAGTTCGTTTGTCAAAAGAATACGCTCGTTATTCAATTGTTTTTTTTGATCTTCTAGAGCTGTCAAACGTTTTTCGATTTCACCTTTCCATTCCTGTACTTTCGCTTCTAACTGTGAATTTGCGTTAGCGTATTCAGTGATGTTTTCTAAAATATATTCGGTATCTATATAACCAATTCGAACACTTCTTTGAGTTCTTTGAGCAAAAATGGAGGTGCTCAATAAGCATACAAATAGCAAAATAGTTGCTTTTTTATAAGGACTTAACGTTAAGAAATTTAGGTTTAACAAATTCATCTTTCAATGTTTTCAGATTATTGGAGTTTTTCTCTAATCTTAATTCTTCAAATTAACGAAATAAATTTTAAAATATTTCAATTCAACGTTATTCATTCCACATGCATAAAGAAAATACCGTGCCAAATATTAAAATTGCTGTCCTATAATAAAGTGGGTTTCCCACCCATTTTTGACCGTTTCTCCTGGAATTGGGTCAAACCCATGCCCAAAATCAATACCTAATAAACCAAAAGCTGGCATAAATAATCGCAAGCCAACTCCTGCAGAGCGTTTAATTGCAAATGGATTAAAATCTTTAAAATCATTATATGAAGCACCGCCCTCTAAAAAGGCTAATGCATATATTTTTGTTTGTTGTGCTAATGTGATTGGATGTCTTAATTCTAAAGAGAATTTATTATAAATTGATCCACCATCTTGACTAGATAGGGATTGATTTGCATAACCTCTTAAGGCAACAGCTTCTCTTCCATCAAGGCTATAGGCCCCTAAACCATCACCTCCAAGAAAAAAACGTTCAAATGGAATCACACCTCTGTCATTGTTGTAGGCGCCTAGGAATCCAAATTCAAAGGTTGGTTTTAAAATTAATTTACCAGCGAGTTTGGTATACCATTCGCCTTTAAATTTAATTTTATAAAATTCCAGCCATTTATAACGTTCTTGATCAATTTCACCAATTCGAGTTGCGGCATCATTTCTTTCACCGACTTTAATAGCGTCAGTGCTATTTCTGTACCTAGAAATAATATCGTTCTGTGCATCTCTTTCGTTTTTCAAAGCCTTGTAATCAATATTACTAAACGCTGAGTATGGTAAGCTGGCTTTGGCAGTTAAACTAAAGCTAGATCCTCCTTCTGGGTATATTGGGTCATTAAACGTATTGTTTCGACTTAGCCCAACGGTGAATGATAAGTTATTGGCGTTTCCATTTCCAAAGGTAAATAAGCCTGTATTATAATTGTTTAAGTCATAATACTGGAAACTTATGGCTTGGGACAATACAAAGTAATCATCAGGTACCGATAATTTTTTCGCAATTCCAATACTAAGACCTGTAATATTGAAACTTCTATCTTTATCTGCATTTCGTGTAGCAGGATTGTATAAAAACTGTTTTGTTTGAGATATTGAGGTAGAAAATTGTACTGGTTTTTCACCACCTAACCAAGGTTCAGAAAATGAAAAACTATAGGTCTGAAAAAAACGACTGGCTTGTAGTCGCAAAGCTAAACTTTGACCATCACCCATAGGAAAGGGCTTGTAGGCTTCCTTTTTAAAGAGGTCTTTTATAGCAAAATTATTGAATGAAAGTCCTAGGGTACCGATGAATCCACCACCGCCATAACCCCCTTGTAATTCAATCTGGCTAGCCCCTTTTTCAACAACGGTATATTCAACATCAAGAGTTCCGTCTGTTGGATTTACGTTTTTTAAATCTGGTGAAATAAGTTGTGCATCAAAAAACCCAAGCTGTCCAAGTTCACGAATAGTTCTGACAATATTAGATTTACTATATAATTGCCCTGGACGCGTTCGTAGTTCTCTGTAAACGATGTTGTCATTTGTTTTGTCATTTCCAGAAACACTAATGTTTTTAAAATAGGCAGGTTTCCCCTCGGTAATCCGAATTTCCATATCAATGATATTGCCATTAGTACTAACTTCGACAGGAGTAATGGTAGAAAATAAATAACCATTATTTTGATATAAATTTGTTAAATCAAAAGCATCAGGGTCTGAATTATCAGCAATTTTCTTTTCCAATTCTACACCATTGTAAGTATCTCCTTTTTTGATCTTTAAAACTTGATTAAGCTGATCGTCAGAATAGATGGAGTTTCCTAAGAAATTAATATTGCCATAATAGTATTTTTCGCCCTCTTCAACTGCAATATTTAGACTAATAGAGTTGTTTTCATTTATAACTAGTGTGTCCGAAACTATTCGTGCATCTCTATATCCTTTTTCTTTATAACGATCCACAACAGCTTGTAAATCTTCTTTATAATCTGCTTCAATATATTTTGAGCGTTTCAAAACGCGAAGAATATTTTTTTGCTTCGTATTTTTCATTGCTTTACGAAGTTTTTTTGCGCTTAATTTTTCAGCACCTTCAAAGGCAATAGATTTTACTTTAATTTTTTGACCTCTATCAATCAGTACGAGCATATCTACTCTAGACTTATTAACGGAGTCAACAACCTTTTGTGTTGTAATTGTTGTTTTGGTATTTAAAAATCCAAGTTTGCGGTATTTGCTTTCTAAGTAGTTTTTTGTTGTGGTGATTAAGTTCTCCGTGACTTTTACGCCTTTAGTAAGCTTATTTTCTTTAATAATTTCTTTGATTTTACCTTTTTTAACACCAACAACTTTAACTGTTTTTAGCTCTGGCAAATCATTCAAAGCAATTTCTAAATAGACATTACTGCCTTCAATCTTAGCAATGTATACTTCAATACTACTAAATAAATTGGAGTTCCATAATTTTTTAATCGCATCGCTTATTTTGGGATCTCCGGGGATGATAATGGACTCGCCTTTTCGCAATCCAGAATAAGTTACTATGGTTTCAGAGCCATAAACTGTTTGTCCACTTATGGCTATCTCAGCAATAGTATATGTTGATGTTGTCGAGGTTGTTTCCTGTGATAATGCTACAAAACTACTTAGAAGTAAGCAAAAGCAAAGAATTGTATTTTTATGTTTTAAAGCTTTATTAATTAAGCTGTTCACTTGTTTTTCCAAATCGTCTTTCTCTTTTTTGATAATTTATAATGGCTTCATACAAGTTTTCATTTGTAAAATCTGGCCAGTATACATCAGTAAAATATAATTCTGCATAAGCAATCTGCCATAGAAGAAAATTACTGATGCGTTTTTCGCCACTTGTTCGGATCAATAAATCAACATCCGGCAAATTCCGGGTGTAAAGATGCTGATTAATTAGCGTTTCATCAATACTTTCGACTGAAATTATATTATTTTTAACTTTATCACAGATTTGTTTCGTCGCATTTATAAGTTCATCCCTAGAACCATAGCTTAATGCTAGCGTTAAAGTCATTTTTGAATTCGCTCTAGTTTCATCGATAACGTGAAGTAATTCCTTTTGAACACGTGATGGTAAATGCTCAAGGTTTCCGATGGCATTCAATCGAATACTATTCTTTTGTAACGTATTCATTTCGTTTTTTAAAGAAGAGATCAATAGTTGCATCAATGTTTTTACTTCTAGTTTTGGGCGGTTCCAGTTTTCAGTTGAAAAGGCATACAGCGTTAAATTCTCAATCCCTAGCTCTGCACAAGTCTCAACGGTGGTTCTAACAGATTTAGTTCCATTTTCATGCCCAAAGACCCTAAGGCGCCCTTTTTCTTTTGCCCAACGCCCATTCCCATCCATAATGATGGCAATATGCTTCGGAAGACTTTGTGAATGTATACTAGATTTCAGGCTCATATTAAAAATTGCAATAACAAGGTTTTCTACCAAAGGTGTAAGTTAATGTAAAACCACTAAATACATACCAATCTGTGTTATTAAAATTACCAAAACGCCTAATTTTTTTTAATTCTTCCGCATCCGCCTCGCTACCATCTATTTCATCAGAAAACGTATAACGCGCCCCTACTTCGACAGCAATGATAATATGTGCTGTTAAAGTTGTTTTGAACCCCAAAGTTATAGGAATCCCAAAAGCATTACTTCGTGTTTTTTCTGAGACTAAATCTGTGTTTGAAAAATAAAAGTTTGGATGATTCAGCATACTTATTCCTGTATAGATATAAGGAGTCGACATCGAAACCCCTTTATGGAGGTCAAAATCTAAAAAGTTAAACTCTATTCCCGCTGAGGCTTCCAAAGTTTTGGAATTGAAACTATATCCTCGTAATGTTCGTCGTGGATCACTTGATTTAGTGTCATCAGCGGATAAAACGGCGTAAATTAAACTTGCTCTAAAGGAATGTCTTGGGCTCCTGTTCCATTTAAAAACCCCACCAAAAGCAATTTTATTGGGGTTAACATAAGTTGTAGAACCTACATCGCCAATGAAATTACTACCACCAACAAATCCACCAATTTCATAAATTTGAGAAAAACTCAAGCTAGAACTGAGAAGCATTCCAAGAAAGGTGAACGTTAGTTTCATTGTAAATTAAAAGTCCGCAAATATAATACTTTAGAGATGTAACATGAAATTTGTTGACATGCTAATCACTAAACTTAATTTCTTGAGATATATTGCTTAGTTGCGTGGGTCTGCGCCCCACAATAGCTTTTTTCGAAGTGTTTCCAAAAATCGATCTCCTTTTAGCTCAATCATATGAATAGAAAAAGGTGCTTTTTGAATGGTTATTGTTCTGTTATTTTCTAAGGTATTAATCCTCGAATCTAAAGATACTAGGTGATGAGATTCGCGACCACTCACTTTTAGTTTTATAATTTTATCACTTGAAATGACCAACGGACGTGCATTAAGGTTATGCGGCGCTATTGGGGTTAAGACTAAGCTATCGGACTCCGGTATAATTACAGGCCCTCCACAACTTAAGGAGTATCCTGTAGATCCTGTTGGTGTAGATACGATAAGTCCATCGGCCCAATATGACGTCAGATACTCGTCGTCCAACCACGTTTCAACAGAAATCATAGATGTTGTGTTTTTTCGGCTTACTGTAATTTCATTCAAAGCAAAGTCTAATTCAAAACAAGCGTCCGTATTATCAACACTAATTTTCAGTAAACTACGCTTAGAAACTCGGTAATTTCCTTCAAAAATTTCATCCATAGCTTCATGGATTGTATTCATCGGTATAGTGGCCAGAAACCCTAATCTTCCCGTATTGATGCCCACTATGGGGATCATTAAATCTTTTACAAACGTAATCGCTCTTAGAATTGTACCGTCGCCACCAATACTAATTAGCAGCTCAAAAGAAGCATCCAAAACGTCAAAAGTTTTTACTTGATAAGCGTTGAGATCAATATCGGAATCGGATAGAATAGAGGCGTGAAAGTTTTTTTCAAAAACAACATTGGCCTTTCTTATTTTTAAATAGTCAATAAGTGTTTGAATGGTACTTTTTGAGCGTTCATTATAATGGGGGCCATAAACAGCTATTTTCATTTGCGTTGATTTTATCACTTAAAGGTTTAAATATTTGTCTAAATATGCGGAGCGTTCTTTGAGCGTTCGCATAAACCCATCGTCTTCATGCCCAGAAATAATAGTGTAGCCATAGCGTCTAAACGCTTGAAAAACACTACTTAATCCAGAGTTTCCGATTTTAAGCGTAATTTGTGTCAAGTTATTTTCCGTTTTGGATATAAAGGCACCCAGTAGCTTGGCGTTATTAGATTCTACAATTTGACTAATTTCACTAAATGAAAAATCATTGTAGTTTTTTTCGACAACAATAATACCCCCTGGTTCAGAGAAAAAAGGCGTTTTATTGAACAATGAAATGATATCATTTAAGGGGTAATACCCTAAATAGTTATTTTGAGCATCCAAAACAGGCATGATGTTACTGTCATTTTGAGCAAATGCATCTAAAACATCAAGCCAAACGGTGGAGTCCCGAACAAAAAAACCTTCAATCGCATACAGTACATCAGAGACAATCTGATCAGATTCAAAACAGTATACATCGGTTTCCGACAAACAGCCTAAGTATACACGGTCTTTTAAAATCGGAACATGAGAATAGGTTAGTTGTTTAAAAACAGCCTGTAGTTCCTTTACAAGTGTTTCAGGACTTGAAGGATTTAGATCGTTTATAATAAATTGATTTAAAGGCATGTGTTCGTTTTAATCATATGCAAATTAATCAAAAATAATAGACTTTAAGCGTAATCTACTTTGTATTTTTGTTTCAAATTTATTTTTTTATGACGAAGTTAAGTGTAAACATCAATAAGATTGCCACTCTAAGGAACTCAAGAGGAGGCGATACCCCTAATGTGGTACAGTTTGCCAAAGATGTCCAAGAGTTTGGAGCACAAGGCGTCACGATTCACCCACGCCCAGACCAACGCCACATCCGATACCAGGATGCCTACGATCTAAAGCAAGTCGTATATACAGAGTATAATATTGAGGGGAACCCAATTCCAGAATTTATAGACATGGTTCTAAAAATTAAGCCCACACAAGTCACTTTAGTGCCCGATGCAGAAGATGCGATTACCTCCAATGCAGGTTGGGATACCATTAAGCACAAGGGTTTTTTGACCGAAATTCTCCAAGAATTTAAGCAAAATGGTATCAGAACATCCGTATTTTTAGACCCTGTGCTAAAACAAGTTGATGGTGCCAAAGCTATTGGTGCAGACCGGATTGAATTGTATACCGAAGCTTTTGCACATCAATTTTCCCTTGGAAACAAAGACGCCATGATCCCTTATACTGAATGTGCAAATCACGCTTTGCAGTTAGATCTTGGATTAAATGCAGGTCATGACTTGTCGCTAGAAAACATTCAGTTTTTTAAACAAAACTCCCCAGGATTGTTGGAAGTATCTATTGGGCATGCGCTCATTTCAGAAAGCTTATATCTAGGTGTAGATAATGTTATTAATATGTACCTGAATAAGTTAAAATAATGCAGTTACATTCCAATATTATAGGAGAGGGTAAACCATTCATTATTCTCCATGGATTTTTGGGGATGGGCGATAATTGGAAAACCCTCGCAAAACAGTTTTCAGCTTTAAGCTTTCAAGTTCACCTAGTTGATCAGCGAAACCACGGACGCAGTTTTCACGATTCAGAATTTAATTATGATGTATTAGCCACAGACTTAAAAGCCTATTGTAGTCATCATAATCTAAAAGACATCATACTTTTGGGGCATTCAATGGGTGGAAAAACAGCCATGCTTTTTGCTGCACTTTATCCTGAAATTGTTTCAAAATTAATTGTAGCCGATATAGCCCCACGATTTTATCCAGTGCATCACGATGCTATTTTGGAAGGCCTATCTTCCTTAGATTTTGAACAAATAACCTCAAGAAAAGAGGCGGAAATTCAGTTATCCAAATATGTTCAAGATGTTGGGACGCGTCAATTTTTATTGAAAAATATTTACAGAATTTCTTCGAATGCTTTAGGGCTTCGAATAAATTTAAAAGCCCTTAGAACAAATGTTTTTGAAGTGGGAGAAGCCTTGCCAACCACATTAAATTTTCAAAAAGACACTCTGTTTTTGAGAGGCGATAAATCAGAATATATTTCGACTCAAGATGAACCTCTGATTAAGCATCAATTTCCAAGCGCAATCATCAAAACAATTTCAAATGCAGGCCATTGGCTACATGCCGAAAACCCAGTAGAATTCTACAATCGTGTTTGTGCGTTTATCACTTGATACACATAAGCTTGAAAATGTTTGTAAGGCATTAAAAATATTGTATTTTTGCCACCCAATTTTTATTTCATCACAATGAATATTACAAGAGAAAACATTGACACGTTAAATGCCGTTGTTAAGATTGATATTGCGAAAGCTGATTATTCTGAAAACGTAGAGAAAATTTTAACTAATTACCGTAAAACAGCCAATATCCCTGGCTTTAGAAAAGGACAAGTCCCAATGGGCCTTGTTAAGAAACAGTATGGCAAGTCCGTTTTAGCAGATGAGGTTAATAAAACCCTTCAAGAGGCATTGGGAAAATACCTTACGGACGAAAAATTAGATGTTTTAGGAAACCCACTCCCAAAAGCTCAAGACGATTTGGACTGGGATAAAGAGGATTTTTCATTTGAATTTGAAATCGGACTAAGCCCAGAGTTCGATATCAAATTAAAAGCAAAAAAAGCACTTACTAAATATACAATTACTGCAGATAAAAAAATGATTGATGATCAAGTGATCAACATTCAAAAACAATACGGAAAACTCGTTGCCAAAACAGTAGTTGGGAATGACGACGAAGTGACTGGCGTATTTTTTAATGACGCAGAAGGCATCGAAGCAACAGCAACTTTGACCTTAGATAAATTAAAAGGAAAGTCAAATTTAAAAGCCTTTTCTGGAGCTAATGTTGATGACGTGTTGACGTTAGATACTAAAGGATTGTTTAATGACTCTCATGATCTAATGACCTATTTAAAGGTAGATCACGATACGGCACATGGACTTGACGTTCAGGTGACCTTTACAATCAGTGAAGTTAATACAAGAGAATTAGCAGAATTAGACCAAGAGTTGTTTGATAAGTTATTTGGTCCAGGAGTTGTAACTTCAGTGACAGAACTTAGAGCTAAAATTACAGAAGATGCTGAAAAGCAATTTGTACAACAAGCAGATCAAAAATTCTTGAATGATGTTACAGAGTATCTTGTAGAAAATACAAAATTTGATTTACCAGTGAAATTTCTTCAAAAATGGATTCAAACTGCTGGCGAAACAGAATTAAACGAGGCTCAAGCCAAAGAGGAATTTGAGAAGTCGGAAAAAAGTATGCGCTATCAGTTGATTGAAAGTAAGCTTATTGTAGAGAACAATCTTCAGGTTAATTTTGAAGATTTAAAAGCCTATACTTCCGAGATGATCAAAGGTCAGATGGCCCAGTACGGTCAAATGAATCCTACAGAAAAGGAAATTGATGATATCGTTGCACGTGTACTTTCAAATCAAGACGAAGTGAAACGAATTTCTGAGCAATTAACAAGTCAGAAATTATTAGATTTCTATAAAGAAAACACAAATTTTAAAGCTAAAAAATTAACCTACGAAGCTTTCGTTAAAGAAGTTTATGGGAAGTAATTTTTATAAATAATTAAGCAAAAAACACTTTTTAGGAAGTGTTTTTTTATACCTTTAAAGCAAATTAGAAATAGTATTATATTTACATTCTAAAAACCTAAAAAAAGCATTATGGATTACGGAAATGAATTTAAAAAATTCGCCATCAAAGATCAAGGGATTAGCAGCACTTACTATGATAAAATAGTAAGCAGCATGACACCAATGGGTTTGACACCGAATATTATTGAAGAACGTCAAATGAATGTTGCTGTTTTTGATGTATTTTCAAGACTAATGATGGATCGTATTATATTTATGGGCACAGCGATCAATGATCAAGTTGCCAATATTATTCAAGCACAACTCCTGTTTTTAGAAAGTACTGATGCGGCCAAAGACATTCAAATATACATCAACTCTCCAGGAGGAAGTGTGTATGCAGGCCTTGGAATTTATGACACGATGCAGTTGATTAAGCCCGATGTAGCAACGATTTGTACAGGAATGGCAGCTTCTATGGGTGCAGTCTTATTATGTGCTGGAGCCAAAGGCAAACGTAGCGGATTGACACACTCAAGAGTCATGATTCACCAACCTCTAGGCGGTGCGCAAGGCCAAGCCAGTGATATCGAAATTACTGCACGTGAGATTTTAATTTTAAAAGAAGAACTCTACAATATAATCAGTAAACACTCAGGTCAAGATTACGACAAAGTATATGCAGATAGTGACCGTGATTATTGGATGAAATCCGATAAAGCTTTAGAATACGGAATGATTGATGAAATCTTAACTCGAAGCTAAAAACTCCCCAAATACGTTATGGCAAAAGAAGAATTAGACTGTTCATTTTGCGGCAAGAAAAAAGCCGACACCAATTTACTCATTGCAGGGATTGATGCGCACATTTGCGATCGTTGTATAGAACAAGCCAATGGCATTGTTATAGAAGAAGCGAAACAAGATAAAAGCAGCGGTCTCACTTCAGATGTCATGCTGAAAAAGCCACAAGAAATCAAAGCCTTTTTGGACGCGTATGTTATTGGTCAAGAACAAACCAAGAAAGTAATGTCTGTAGCCGTTTATAACCATTACAAGCGTTTATTGCAGCCGCCAAATGAGAATGACATTGAAATTCAAAAAAGTAATATTATAATGGTAGGGCAAACAGGGACAGGAAAAACCTTGATGGCCAAAACCATAGCAAAAATGCTTAACGTTCCACTGGCAATTGTAGATGCTACGGTATTAACCGAAGCCGGTTATGTCGGAGAAGATGTAGAGAGTATGCTTACACGTTTGCTACAAGCAGCCGATTATGATCAAGAAAAAGCGGAACGCGGAATTGTATTTATCGATGAAATTGATAAAATAGCTCGAAAAAGTGATAACCCCTCCATTACACGAGATGTGTCTGGAGAAGGTGTTCAACAAGCACTTTTAAAACTATTAGAAGGCACCGTTGTGAATGTCCCACCAAAAGGTGGCCGAAAACATCCAGATCAAAAATTTATAGAAGTCAACACAGAAAATATTTTATTCATCGCTGGCGGCGCATTTGATGGCGTAGACCGGCATATTTCTAAGCGACTCAATATGTCGGCAATTGGCTACAAAGCGTCGCATGACGAAGAACAAATAGACCCTGAAAACTTAGTGCAATACATCACTCCAAAAGATTTAAAAGATTTTGGATTAATCCCCGAAATTATTGGGCGTTTACCCGTGTTGACCTACATGAACCCTTTGGATGAGAAAACCTTAAGAGCAATTTTGACAGAACCTAAAAATTCGCTTATTAAACAATATAAAAAGCTTTTTGAGATGGATGAAATTGCGCTCTCGTTTAAAGACGATGCGTTAAATTTAATTGTTAAAAAAGCCATTGAATATAAACTTGGTGCTCGTGGATTACGATCCTTGTGTGAAGAAATTTTAACCGATGCGATGTTTGATCTTCCTAGCACTGATGAAACCGTTTTGGTTGTTGATAAAGCCTATGTTAAAAAACACTTGACACGAACACAAGTTAAACGTCTTAAAGCCGTTTCTTAATTCATTTCTAAAAGCTCCTCTAAAAACTGACGAGAATTGGACAATCGAGGAACCTTATGTTGACCTCCCAATTTGTTGTTGCGTTTCATCCATTTATAGAACAACCCCTCTTGTGCAATATGAATTTTAGGGATATTTAAAGTCATGTTGTTATAGCGTTTAGCTTCATAATCAGAATTTAGAGACTTCAAAGAATTATCTAAGAGTTCTACAAAATACTGCAAATCTTTAGGCGGCGTTTTGAATTCTATAATCCACTCGTGGGCTCCTTTGGTTTTTCCGTCCATAAACACAGGTGCTGCTGTATAATCGATAACTTCCGCTTGAGTTTTTTTACTGACTATATTTATCGCCTTATCTGTGTTTTCAATGATCAGCTCTTCGCCAAAAACATTAATAAAATGTTTCGTTCTTCCCGTAACTTTAATACGATAAGGAGACGTGGAAGTAAACGTCACAGTATCCCCAATTTTATAGCGCCATAACCCCGCATTGGTCGTCACTATAATAGCATAATTCTCCCCTTTTTCAACTTCCGATAAAGGGATTACTTTTTCAGTTGGACTGCCATAAGTTTTCATTGGGATAAACTCATAAAAAATACCATAATCTAACATTAACAAAAGTTCGTCAGAATGGTTGCGGTCTTGAATCGCAAAAAAGCCTTCGGAAGCATTGTATATTTCATAATACTTCACCGATTTTGAAGGAATGATGGATTTAAATTGATCAACATAAGGCAAGAAACTAACCCCGCCATGAAAATAGACTTCTAGATTTGGCCAAACGTCTAAAATTGTTTTAGTGCCAGAAGTTTCTAAAACGTTGTTAAGTAGTACCAACATCCAAGACGGAACACCAGCTAAACTGGTTACATTTTCATTAACCGTTTCATTAACGATCGCCTGCATTTTATATTCCCAATCACTCATCAAGGAAACCTTATTACTCGGCGTACTGCTAAATTCTGCCCAAAACGGCATGTTGTGAATCAATATAGCAGACAAATCGCCAAACATGGTTCCGTTTTCTTCATATAGTTCCTTGCTGCCACCCAAGCGTAAATTTTTTCCATCAAAGAGTGTGGAATCTTCATTGTTATTCAAATACATACATAATAAATCCTTACTCGCTGCATAGTGACAATCTTCTAATGAATCAATACTAACAGGTAAAAACTTGCTTTTTGCACTGGTTGTTCCACTCGATTTTGCAAACCATTTGATTGGTTTTGGCCAAAATATATTTTTTTCACCTTTTCGTGAGCGTTCAATTAAATCTTGATAATCTTCATAGGTTGAAATCGGAATGCGCTGAGCAAAATCGCGGTAATTACGAATCGATTTAAAATCATATGTTTTTCCAATTTCGGTATCTTTAGAAATCGACACCAAATTCATAAGCAGTTCATTTTGAACCTCATGAGGGTATTTAAGAAACAAATCAATTTGATGAAATCGTTTCTTTAAAAACCATGATGCCACAGAATTTACTAATGGAATTGCCATATAATTGTATATATTTACAATGCTAAATGTAATAAAAATCTGCTAATGCTCTATCAAGGTGTTTTGACTAAAATGGAAACCGAGTTTTCTCAACCGATTCAATATTTTTTAGTACTTGAAAATGATGTACTGAATATGAATCAATTATTAAACAAGACACTAACACTCTCTTTTATAAAGTATCAGTGTTTAAATTGTAGTAGTGAGGCCCCTATTTTTAGACAAGGTTTTTGCAAATCTTGTTTTTTCGAATTACCACAAGCAGCCGATTGGATTATGCGCCCCGAACTCAGCAAAGCACATCTCGATCAAGAAGATCGCGATTTGGAGTATGAAAAACGGGTGCAGCTTCAGTCCCATATTGTGTATTTGGCCAATTCTAGTAATGTCAAAGTAGGCGTCACTCGTAAAACTCAAGTCCCCACACGTTGGATCGATCAAGGGGCACAAGAAGCCCTAGAAATTGTAGAGGTTCCGAACCGCTATTTGGCAGGAGTTACGGAGGTTGCGCTTAAAAAATATGTAAGCGATAAAACCAATTGGCGCGAAATGCTCAAAGGGATTGCATCCGATGAAAACTTGGAAGATTGGCGCGAACGTTTATCGGCCTATATTCCTGAAGAATCAAAACCCTATTTTTTAGCCAACCAAAAACCACTCAAATTAGAATTTCCTGTTGAAAAATACCCGGAGAAACCCAAAAGTTTAAACCTGACAAAAACACCCCTTTACTCGGGAGTCCTAAAAGGCGTTAAAGGACAATACCTTATTTTTGATGACAACACCGTTTTTAACGTGAGAAGCAATGAAGGTCTGGTTGTAGGCTTAAACGTGTCTTAAGTTGACTTTTCAAACGACTGTGAAATTGTCAATAAATACTTAGGCAAACCCATAGTATTAATTTTTCTTTTACTTAATTTGCTAGATCATATGACGCACGAAAAAACGGTTTTAATTGGGATTGGAAGTAACACAGGGGATAAAACAAACCTCCTTCAATCGGCCATTGATGCGATCCATACTCAAATTGGCAGTATCGATCAGCTTTCTAGGTTGTATCAAACACCCGCTTTAGGGTTTGAAGGTGCAGATTTCATCAATGGATGCCTAAAAGTAAATACGCAACTTGAAGCCACACAAGTACTAGATAAACTATTGGCTATTGAGCAAAATTTAGGGCGAACTCGTTACGATGACGGTCAGTACCATTCGCGCACCATTGACCTAGACCTGTTGTTTTATGAAACGTTGATTTCTAAATCAGAACGTTTGGAGTTGCCACATCCAAGACTGCAGGACCGTCGTTTTGTACTGCAACCCTTAGCAGATATTGCCTCCGATTTTGAACATCCTGTTTTAAAACATACCATTGGAAAACTGCTCGAAATTTGCAATGATGAGAGTATTGTATCGCCTTTAGAGGACCGGTTGACAAATCCGATGCAAGCCTTTGATTTTTCAAACTATAATTTCATCGCTATTGAAGGAAATATAGGCGCCGGAAAAACAAGTTTGGCACACATGATGGCTCATGATTTTAATGCCAAAAAAATTCTGGAGCGTTTTGCAGACAATCCTTTTTTACCAAAATTCTATGAAGATGCGACGCGCTATGCCTTTACTTTAGAAATGTCGTTTTTGGCCGATCGTTACCAACAAATTTCTGATGATTTATCGCAGTTAGATTTATTTAAAGATTTTATTGTCAGTGATTACGACGTGTTTAAGTCACTTATTTTTTCAAAAATAACACTAAGTGAAGACGAGTTTATATTGTACCGTAAATTGTTTTATCAGGTTTATAAAGACATTGCACGGCCCGATTTATACATTTATCTCTATCAAAATACCGAACGCTTACAAGAGAACATCAGGCTTAGAGGGCGGGACTACGAGCAAACCATCGAATCGAGTTATTTGGAAAAAATCAACTCAGGCTATTTGGAGTTTATAAAAAACCACCCCGAGTTTAACGTAAAAATTATTGATATTTCTAACCGGGATTTTATCAAAAACCGAATGGATTACCTTTGGATTTTAGAGCAAATATGTGCCTAGTCCAATTTACTAAACAGATCCCATAACACGACGCCACAACTCACTGATATATTTAGCGAATGCTTGGTGCCATACTGCGGAATTTCAATCACTTGGTCACTGAGATTTACGACTTCTTGAGACACCCCTTTCACTTCGTTTCCAAAAACCAAGGCATAAGTTGTGTTTGGTTTTGGCGTAAATTTATTCAGCATCGTCGCATTTTCTGCTTGCTCGATGGACAGGACTTGAACGTTGTCTGCTTGTAATTTCTGAACAAGTTCGAGGGTGTTTTCTGCATACGCCCAGTTCACAGACTCGGTACTTCCTAAGGCTGTTTTTTGAATGTCCTTGTGTGGGGGTGTAGCGGTAATGCCGCAGAGGTAAATTTTTTCAATCCGAAACGCATCACTGGTTCTAAAGACACTTCCAATATTATTTAAACTTCGAATATTATCCAAAACCACAATCAAAGGCGTTTTTGTAACGGCCTTAAATCCTTCTACTGATAAACGCTCTAACTCGCTGTTTTCTAACTTTCGCATCCGTGTTTTAAATCTTAAGACCTTAGACTTTATAAAAAGACTAAAATTAATTACTTTAGCAATCCTACTATGATACAAAAGTAAGCTATAAAAATCAAAAACCCATTGGCAAAAAAAGCGAAGAAAGTTACGCCTTTAATGAAACAATACAATGCCATCAAGGTCAAGTACCCTGATGCCTTGCTGTTGTTCCGAGTGGGCGATTTTTATGAAACTTTTGGAAGTGATGCGGTCAAGGCGGCAAATATATTAGATATTATTCTGACCAAGCGTGGTGCTGGCAGTGAGAGCGAAACCGAATTAGCGGGATTTCCGCACCATTCGCTCAACACCTATTTGCCCAAACTGGTCAAAGCCGGAGAACGGGTTGCCATTTGTGATCAATTAGAAGATCCCAAACTCACCAAATCGATTGTCAAGCGTGGGGTTACCGAACTCGTTACACCAGGGGTGGCACTGAATGATGAGGTATTAAGTTCTAAAACCAACAATTTTTTAGCGGCGGTCTATTTTGGAAAAACCATCGGAGTGGCGTTTTTAGATGTGTCCACAGGTGAATTTCTCACCGCACAAGGCTCCGCTGAATATATAGGAAAACTCCTTCAAAATTTCAACCCGAGTGAAGTCCTCATAGAAAAACAAAAACGAACGGTTTTTAATGAAACTTTTGGGACTGATTTTCATACGTTTTACTTAGAAGATTGGGTGTTTCAGGACGATTATGCCAACGAAACCCTTTGTAAACACTTTCAAACCAAAACCCTTAAAGGCTTTGGAATTGAGGCCTTGGCGCAAGGCGTGGTGGCTTCTGGGGCGGTGATGCATTATTTGGCAGAAACCCAACACCACAAGCTACAACACATCACCGCCATTGAGCGTATTTTAGAAGGCGATTATGTCTGGATGGATAAATTTACCATTCGAAATTTAGAGTTGTACCATTCCACCAATGCGAATGCCGTAACCTTAATAGATGTGATCGATCACACGATTTCGCCTATGGGCGGACGGCTTTTAAAACGCTGGTTGGCATTGCCTTTAAAGTCACAAGAAAAAATTAAAGCACGCCACGAAGTGGTGCAGTATTTTTTGGATCATGAAGAAGAGCTTCAGAGAACACAAAACTATATCAAACAAGTGGGCGATTTGGAACGTCTTATTTCTAAAGTAGCGACTGCCAAAGTGAATCCTCGCGAAGTGGTGCAGTTAAAAAATTCTTTGGAAGCCATTGTGCCGATCAAAGCCTTGGCGTCTCATTGTGAGAATGCCGATTTAAAACGCATAGGCGAACAGTTTCAAAGCTGTGAGTTGTTGCGAGAAAAAATTAAGGAAACACTTAACGAGGATGCGCCCGTAAATATCCTTAAAGGCAATAGTATTGCATCTTCTGCATCAGAAGAATTGGAAAGTTTACGTGCGATTGCATTTTCTGGAAAAGATTATTTAAATAAAATGTTGGAACGTGAGAGTGCCGCCACAGGAATTACGTCGCTCAAAATCGCTTCTAACAACGTCTTTGGCTACTATATCGAAGTTCGGAATTCGCATAAAGACAAGGTGCCAGAAAGCTGGATTCGAAAGCAAACTTTGGTCAATGCCGAACGTTATATTACGGAAGAACTGAAGGAATACGAAGCTAAAATATTAGGGGCAGAAGATCGTATATTAGAGATCGAACAAACGCTGTTTTCTGAGTTGGTTCTTTGGATGCATTCGTATATTTTGGAGGTGCAGCAAAATGCACAGTTGATTGC
>Ga0209533_1001169_pt1 | contig 24830 bp, 30 predicted proteins | sample COG_04_FD_184748 | JGI IMG/M metagenome (GOLD analysis project Ga0209533, IMG submission 184748) | Pelagic Microbial community sample from North Sea - COGITO 998_met_04 (SPAdes) (version 2) | ecosystem: Environmental > Aquatic > Marine > Neritic zone/Coastal water | place: Helgoland, sampling...
GCCGTTTAAAGATACACAAGAAATTATATTATCTAAAGATTTAAATGAAACGAATCCAGATCAAGATTATAACCAAAAACGAGATGCGCTTATTGCTCTTGGATTAGAAGTATATCGCGTAATAATGGGATCCTGTTTGATGATATTTGTTCCTCAACAATGTGACGACACGTCTTGTGGAATCTCAGATAATCTAAACCGTTCAGATAATTTATCAGTGGCATGTCTAAGTTTTAATTTAATAACCATGATTACTTTTCTATTTTTATATGCGGTAGAATTTAAACGTGAAAGTAAATTAATTTCATATTTAGAAGTCAACAAAAATAAACCAATGGATAATGACAGTATTGAAAATGAATTAAATAAATTGGATATTAGTTATAAACAAGTTTTATGGGATTTGGATTACTATTATAAAATTACAGGATATGTATCGCTGGGGTCATTTTTAGCCAATGCTATATTGAGTGGAATATCTGTATATGATAGATATTTAGATCAAACTACAATTACTGTATTTGTAACAAATATATTGTTTATGGGTTTGAAAATAAATGAAGTAATTAGCATTGTTTATACTGATAAAAATGTATTTTTAAGTGCATTTTTAACAAAGCGTGTACAATATAACGACGTAGATCCCGATAAACTTAATACAAAAAAATCTAATAATTCATTCTGGATGTTTTCAGAAGTTCCTCCCCCACCTATAGCAAGAATAACAAGTAATGAAAATATAAATAAAGAACCGTCAATCAGAGAAGATAGTGCAGATTCAAACGCAAGTACTGTAGTATCACATTTACCAGAAACACAACAGCCGTCCAATACGTTAAATGAGTTAGGATATATAGTTTAAACAATATGTTTATCTAAACACATTTCAAAATATTCATTCATTATATTATAAAACTCGTATAAATATTCAATATAACGAATCATTCGTATATAATTAAAAATTGAATTTATATTTAATACATATTCAACATAAATATAAAGGTGTAATAAATCATGATTTCTGTTACTAGTCAATCATCATATAATACGAGTTCTAACTTATTATATGATCAAATGAATACGGTTATTTATAATCTTAATGATACATCATGTCCTGTTGATAGATCATTGCATGATGATTATACATTGTTTGAAAATGCGGCATCATTCTCTATTATTGCCGAAGATGAAAAATGCGATAAATGTAAAACGCATTATTCAATTGTTACATGCTGTAATTGTCAAACTAAAACTTGTGCACACGAAGAATGCAGTACTATGTTTCCTGATAAAAACGGTTACATTTCCGTATGTAAAACATGTGAAACTGAAATTTTAACTAAAATCACACCATATAAACATAAAAACGAAAATAATTACAATCCACATTATATTAAAGCAATTCGTGATTTGGAAATATTGAAACAAGCAATAGAAATTATATCTTAAGATTCCTCCCATAATTCATCAACTAAACCATACTTTAAACATACATCTGACTCCCACCATAAATCGTGCTTTAAAATTTCACTTAATTCCTTTTTAGGAACCTCAGTGTGTTCTTTATAAATATCTTTAATTTTAGACATTAATTTCTTATTATTCGCAAAATCATCTTCCAATTCAGCCATTTTACCCCACGATCCAGACGACAATTGGTGAATTAACATATATGCATGGGGACGTATATATCGTTTTTTCCCTGTTACGCTGATTAATGTACCAGCAGATGCGGTTGCCCCATCAATAATAGTAACTACATCAACTTTACAAGAAGTAATTACATCAATTGCTGTAAACGCATCAAATACCGAACCACCGAAAGAACTAATATGTAAATAAATACAAGGAGGTTCAACTGAATAATTGCTTGCAAAATTCAAATTTTCCTTTTCTGCTTTTCTAATTAATTCAGATAACGCAAATACTGAATTACGATCTACCTCTGCATAATAATAAATATGATTATTTACTTTTGTTATTTTTTGATTTTCTTTATTAATAGCGCATTTTTCATCGTCATCCTCATCGCTAGTGTCGGTATTTACAATACTTCCACTACTTCCATTCTTTGGAACACCTCCAAAATATACACGTTTTGCCATTACACGTTTTGCCATTATACAATTTATATTGTTAGTTTTTTAAATACTTATTAATATATTTGTCCAACTTTATCCAGTTTATTCATTTATCAAATTTATTACATATATAATTAATATTATTTAAAGATTCATACCCAATATGGTTATAATGAGATCATTTAGTCTTTTGCTTTTATTTACTCCCCTTATTTCTGCTGCCACCCATTGGGAATTGTTTCAAACTTTTATTCGTGACCATGGACGATTTTTTGATAAATTAGAAGATTTAACATACAGATTTGAAGTATTTTCAAATAACATGAAATATGTTGAAGATTTTAATAGTCGTCCATCAAATATGACACTTGGTATTACTCCTTTTTCTGATATTACACATGAAGAATATAGAACTAGATTGTCTAGTTATAAAGGCCCATTTTTTAATAAATGTAGTAAATTTTCAGTAGATGATGATAATTCTAAAGAAGAATGGGATTGGAGATCAAACAATGCTGTAACCCCGGTGAAAGATCAAGGACAGTGCGGATCATGTTGGTCTTTTAGCGCTACTGGAGCCATTGAAGGTGCATGGGCTATTAATACTGGTGATTTACTGTCTCTTTCTGAACAACAGTTAGTAGATTGTTCTGGTTCTTACGGTAATCATGCATGTAATGGCGGATTGATGGATAGTGCATTTGAGTATGTTATGGATCATGGTATTTGTAGTGAAACCGAATATTCATATACCGCAAATAAAGGAACATGTGAAGATTGTGAAACGGTTGTTACTATTTCAAGTTGTAGCGATGTTACACCTAATAATGAAATTGTATTCAAGAATGCTGTAGCACAACAACCCGTATCTGTTGCGATTGAAGCAGATACTAAAGAATTTCAATTATATACAAGTGGAGTAATTACCGGTGATAAATGTGGAACTAAGTTGGATCATGGTGTTTTAACTGTAGGATATGGAGAAGAAAATGGTGTTAAATATTGGTTAGTAAAAAATAGCTGGAGCTCATCTTGGGGCGATAATGGTTATGTAAAGATTGAACGCACAGATAGCACAAATACGCCAGGTGTTTGCGGGATTGCTAGTCAGCCATCTTTTCCTATAGTTTAACGATGATCACTTTGTGACACACTACAATTTAAATGACTATTAATATTATTTATCGTAATAATATTATTACAATTATTACAACTTGCTATTGTTTTTTCTTTACAATAATGTTCTTTTACACCAAATGGTTTTCTTTGTGTTTTAACTACAAATTGATCATTTATTTTTACATAATGTTTATGTATTTTAATCCATTTAAACCCTCGTTCGTCTAGGGATAACTTATTAATATTATTATCAGTTGTAATAATTAATTCTTCATTACATTCACAACAATAAATCTTACAATTGTTAGAATGTTCTTGATAATTTTTGAAAACAACTAAATTATTACAAATACTGCACATTATCATTCTTTCTGGACATTCATTTTTAATATGTAATCCCAAATCATATACTGTTTCGCATTCTTTTTTACATTTTCTACATTTAACATCCCCATTTGAATCCATAAAACGCCATAATGTTGGTTCTGCTACATCAGCTGCATCCCTACCTATTTCTCCATATGTTTCCCATCCTCGTAACGTAATCCAGCAACAATTAGAGAAACATTTAAATCCAGTGTTTTTATTTTTCTTTTGAAAGGTCATGTAATCTCTTATACAAAGCAAGCACGTAGGATTAGACTGAGAATATTTACATTTCTTTGGTTTATTCATATCATTATTTCCTGGCATTGAATGTCCATTTAAGGTAACAGGGCATTGTGGAATTTCGTGACAAATACTACATAGTTTTGACATAATTATTTGATACAATTTAATACAATTTTATATTCAATTTTATATTTAAAAATTGAATATAAAATATGTTTATACTACATATATAAATGAAACGTAAAAACCATGGCTTTCCGTGTGGTTATAAAAAATATAAATTCGTCAATTAATCCTGATAAAATATTGGATATGATGAATCATATTGATATTCCAATTGACGATAATATGAAATATTATGAACAACGATGTGTTAATCCAAAAAATAATACGTATACTTTGCGTATTAAATATCGTTCATTTAACAATCAAAATGATAAAATGCGTAAATTTCACAATGATCTAATTACTTACAGATGGATAAGATTAATATATAATGAAAATATATCTTTTAAACTTAGTATGAAAACAATTGATTATTGCAATTACATATATAATCATTAAATAATGATGGTTGTGTATTATATATATATTTTTTTTACTAATTCATCATACCTGTTTACACAGTTACATATTCACATATTTAATTTAGTTAAAAATTGAATTTATATTTATTATATATGATTATAAACTCAAACAATCATGCAAGACATTGAAGATATTTTTAAGAAGGAAAAGAATAAGTATAATTCATTTTATGAAAATGTAGATGATAAACTCGTCTCTTTTGTAAAAGATTTTTCCAAGAAAGAGTATGAATCGGTGGACGATGTTGAACAAAATTTTAAAAAATTACGCAAACAATATCATATTAATCCGTCAAAAGTTCAAATGACCTATGCATATGATACTTTATTGAAAAATAATCTAATACAACAAAATAATATGTTAAAAAAATATACGAAATCCAAAGAAATGCGGGGATTATCTGGGGTTATTGTAATTTCAGTTATTACAAGTCCTTATCCTGAATATACGAATAAAAATGGCGAAAAAGTAAAACAGGGATTCAGTTGCAAACACGATTGTTTTTATTGCCCCAAAGAAGTAGACGATGATGGAAAAGAAATTAACCCTCGCAGTTATCTAAGTGACGAACCTACGGTTGCTCGTGGTCTTAAAAATAACTTTGATGCAGTTGATCAATTCAATGATCGTGCATTTCAGTATATGTTAAATGGTCATTATGTAGATAAACTAGAAATTATTGTATTAGGCGGTACATGGACAGAATATCCTCGTGAATATCAAGAGACATTTATTCGTGATATATTTTGGTCCGCAAATACATTTTATAGTATAAATAAACGCGATAAACTAACTCTGCCTGAAGAACAAAAAATTAATGAAACTGCACAATCGCGGGTTATTGGATTAACATTAGAAATGCGACCAGATTCAATTAATGATGAAGAAATACATTGGCTTCGTTATTTGGGATGTACTCGGGTACAAATAGGCGTTCAACATATTAATCGTAAGATATTGAAAAAGGTTAATCGTGGATGTTACGCAGAGGATGCTATGAATGCATTACAAAAACTAAAAAACTATGGTTATAAAGTAGATGCTCATTGGATGCCTGATCTACCTGGAAGTACTCCAGAAATAGATAAACGCATGTTTGATACTATTTTACATACGCCGAATTTACAATTTGATCAATGGAAAATATATCCTACATCAGTTGTACCATGGACTAAAATTAAAAAATGGCATGAAGAAGGAACTTATGTTCCATATACAGATGAAGATCCTGAAAAACTAATTGATGTGTTGTTATATGTTAAAAAACAAGTACATCCATGGATTCGTCTAAATAGGGTTGTTCGCGATATTCCCAATCATACACGAGATGGAGTTCAATATATTTATGGCGGAAATAAAGTAACTAATTTACGTCAAATATTAGACGATCGGTTAAAAAAATGTGGCGATTTTTGTGGATGTATTCGCTGTCGTGAAGTAAAAAAGAATATGGATATGATCCATTTGGCAAAACCTATAGTGAGAACATATGAATCATCGGGCGGAACTGAATATTTTATTAGCATTGAAAGTGGTAATAGTGAAAAATCAACTTATATTAATGAAAAATGGTATAATAATGAATCTGTAGAAGAACCTGGTATTATGTATGGATTTATTAGATTACGGTTGTGTGACAATAATTCCAATGATTATTTACACGCAATTAAAAATTGCGCATTGATTAGAGAACTTCATGTATATGGACAAGTGGTAACTACAAATGCAAATAATAAATTAGACGAAAAGGCTCAAAATAATGGATTTGGTAAAATATTAATGAAAGCCGCAGAAGATATATGTATTAAAAAAGGATATAGTTCGGTTGCTGTAATTTCAGGAGTTGGAGTTAAAAATTATTATAGAAAATTGGGATATGAAGAAGAAGATACATATATGATTAAACACATAAGTTGGTTTCAAATTATTAAATTTCATTTATCTACATTAGATAATTACTGTATTGTGTGCTTAGCCTATATACTTATAAAATATATGCACTTTTTAAATATTTAAGAATATAATTCACTCCATTTTACATGTTTTTCTAATTTATAATTAATTATCATTTTATTTAATTCTTTCTTATTTGTTACATTGTAAACTTCCATAAAATATTTTTTCCAATATTCAGTTGCACTTGACGTTATGTCAAATGGAAGTAAATATATTTGCTCTTCGTTAATCGTTTCATATTTTTCTATCATATATTTTGAAATGTTTAATCCTCTTATTCTACTATCAATAAAATTAATGAGATGACAAGGGACTGCACCTTTATGTTTTAATTCCCAAGGACATAACCAAATATATCCTAATACCACATTTTTATTTTTTTTTGATAAATCAATTAATATTTTTTGAGTTGAAGTTAATTTATCAAATGGAAAATCATTTTTTGAAATTAAAACATAAATATCTGGTAAATCTTTTAACATAATACTATGACCGTTATTGTTATTTTCATCAAACATATCTGCATTCATAACAACATTTGTAAAAAATTCATGGAGCCCAATTCTTGTTGAAATATGTTGATATACATCTTTTACTTTTCCAAATTCTGTAAATTCTTCTAATATCTTTCTTTTATTAATTTCCGTCATCTTCTATTTGTCGTTTTTAGATTTATTATTTTTAATTCAATTTTGTATAAAAAATAATATTATAATAATCACCCCCGGCAGGACTTGAACCTGCAACCTTATGATTAGAAGTCATACGCGCTATCCGATTGCGCCACGAGGGCATTTGAAGCAATAGTTACTTCATATATTCTAAATATTTAATTATACAATTTTAAACACATTACATATTTAATATTTACTTTCTAGAACAACCTTTTTGATATCTTTTTTTTGTATTTCTTGATCGTTTTTTTGTTTTTCTTGCTTTTACACTTTTTCTTTTTTTAGATTTTTTATTTACTTTTCTTCTTGATTTTCTTTTACCACCGCCCCACCAATTTCTCGGGTTAAATTTACTTCCACTTGACGGCTCGGGGGGCAGTAATTCTGTAGTGTCAACTTGATTTGTATAATTCCGACCTAAATCAACTGTTGATCGCCCAGAATCGGTTGAACCTCTTGAACTTACTGAATGCCAACCATAATCTAATCCATCTATTATTTCTGAGGCAGTTATAGGAAAACGTTGATCATACATTGTCATAAATTTTTTTTTTAAAAAAGAAAATCCTTGACCATTAGGGGATGTTGCAAAAATAAGTGTTTCTATTGTTCTATCCATAGGAGAAGAAATATATATATTTTGGTTTCCGTTTTCAATAATAGACTTTAATGTTTTTTCATATAAGTTATCTGATTGTTCTATACCTTGGGTAGTTAATAACGCATTTAATTGTATCTTATTCGGATATACCTTATTACCCAATGCCTTCATTTTATTTAGCATTTCTTTATTACCATCTGTAATATCTATTTGGGCTGCTGCAGGTTTATCACATTTTTCTTTTGCTTGTTTAACTTCATTTACATCTTTTAAATTATGAACAGCTTCACCGTGTCTTATCATATATATATCACATCCATTAGGGAAATTTTCTCCAGATATAGGATAAGTTGGTACTTCTATATCTTTACCGTCTTTGTCTTTTTTACTTATTTTTTCTAGTATACGTATTAAATCCTCTTTTGCGTCAATATATTTATATTTAAATTTATCTCTACCTGTGTTTTCACTATGAATAACTGTAATCGTTATTCCTTTATCCCCTTCATTGCTTATTTTAATACATGTACAATTTCTAAAACCATATTGTTTCATAGATTTTCCACAACTATCTGTTTTATTCAGATCCTCATCATCTAGTTTGTTAAATTTAAAAAACATATTTTGTAATACATGTTGATGACAAGATATAAATACATTCTTTTTTTTGTCTGACTGTACGAATTGTGCAGCGTTGTTTGCTAATGTGGCTGATACATTTTGTGCTTTTTGTATGACATTGCCAACAGTTTTTGATAGTTTCTCAAAAACTCCAGATTGTGGTTGTTGTGCTTGTTGTCCTTGTTGTTGTTGTTGTTGTTGTTGTTGTTGGTGTTGTTGTTGTTGTTGTTGTTGTTGTTGTTGTTGTTGTGGTTGCTGTCCTTGTGATGGTGCTATTATTCCATCAATTGTTTTAAATAAAGTATTCCAGTTTTGTAAATAATTTCCAATCACAAGACCAGCAGGTACTACCTTAAAATTGTTATTTCCTAATAAAAAATTATTAGGAAATTTATTATTACCACTGTGATAATTATTTCGTTTTATTAACTTACCATCTTGATAATCGCCTATACAATTTTCATCGGTGAATCCACTTCTTCCACAATTTTTACTTACGACGTCAAGCCCTATATTTTTTCTTACGGCGCCAAACCCTGTTGCTGATAATTCTTTTAAATCAGGTATGATATGAATTAACGGATCGGTTGAATCTGTCATAATACATATTAGTTAGATTAAATACTTTTGCTAAATTATTTAAAGCATAGACTACTATTATAGGTATAATGGTACTCACTAGAAACCAAGTAAAAAAACAATCTACACATAAATATGAAACGCGTCTTCAAATTTCGCGAGAAGATATGCGACAAAAATATCAATTAATGATGGAACAAAACGAAGAAAAAATTACAAATAATGTATGTAAAACCCCTATCAGTCCTGTATCACATGCGTTGCGTCGTAGTCAACGTATTAGAATTATGCTGTAAATAATATATTATGAATGAAAAAAACTATGACATTTAAAGTTTAGATTTTTCAATGAACTTTAATGTTTCTTCTTTATTAATAAAATTACCTACTTTTACCCATTTATCTTCTTCATTGCATTTATAATATTTAAAAAAATGCTCCACATAATTTAATGTATTTTTTGACACGTCTTCTATATTATTCAATTCATCAAATGTATTTTCTACTTTATGAATAGGAACAGCAATCACCTTTTCATCAGGACCTTTTTCATCTGTAGTTTCTAACATACCTAATACTCTACATTTTACACGACACATCGGTAAAAATGCGGTGGAATTAATAATTAATACATCTACTGCATCACCGTCTCCTGCTAATGTGTTTGGAATAAACCCATAATTACCAGGATACATCATAGGTACTGGTAAAACACGATCTACACATAAATTATTATCTTCAATCTCGTACTTTACATTTGACATATATGGTATTTCTACTACAACTGTTATTTCATCTGAATTAGACATATATGTATATTTTTCGTATATGTTTATATTGTATTTCAAAAAATAATTATATTTACTATATACTTTTTATATAGTAAATATATATATATGCAAAAAATAATTAAGACATTATTATATGTCATTATATTTATCAAAGTACTATTTTCACTAAGTATATTGAGGTATACTATTATTTTACATTTTACCTCAAAAAAAGAATTAATAGAGAAAATAGAGAAAAGAAAAGAAATATTTCATCACGCTTTTGTATTTTTAATGTATATTCTTTTATTATTATTATTTAATCCATTTCAGAAAAATATAAAATTAAACGATGATCCAAGAGATAGTCATCATTTGCAAATTGCGATATTTGTATTAAGTATAATACAATTAATTAATTTTGATTATGGTTTAATATTTAAGGCACCCGAAGAATTTATTAATTCATTATAATTAGGTATTAGTTGATCCAAACCCTCCATCTCCACGTTCAGTAGATCCCAAATCATTTATATTATCAACAAGTGTAATTGTAAATGGCGATAAATCGGGCATACAAATTTGCACGTATTTATCGCCATCTTTTGTTTGAAAATCTTTATTTTTAAATCCATCTTTATAATATCCTGTATTGTTTAATTTGGCAATCAAACTACCTCTATACCCACTATCAATAATACCTACACTATTTGCTAATCGTAAAGGTGTTTTAGAAATACTTGATCTAGGATATAAATAATAAGCACTAGGTTTATTATTTTTATATACCGCACATACTACTTCCGTATCCATTGTATATGTTTCGCCATATTGTATAACATTATTCTTCAAACAAAATAAATCAAATCCAGAATCGGGAAAATTTGTTTCATTTATTTTCTTATTATGATTTTTAATCTTATCTTCATAAAATTGTTGCAACTGGTTACCACAATCATTTACATAAATAAATACCTTATATTCTCCTGACATGTTTATTATAATATAAATTATTGTTTATATTATAATTTCAATTTTATAGGTATTTATGCCGTGATAATAAATATTATATAGTAATTAATATATATGAAAGGTTTTATTTTTGGATTTATTGACAATTTAATTGTGGCTATTTCTGCATTATTGGGTATTCATGTAACAAGTTATTTTAGTGGATATGGTGCACATGGCGCATTGTATGGTGCTTTATTTGGCCATACACTTAGTGATTTTGTTGCAGGTTATAGCGATTTTGGTTATAAAATAGCATTGAATATGAGTTTAGGTTGTTTATCTGTTATCGGATTAGTGTATATATATTTATCATTCTTTGCACCACTGAAGGCTTAACTATATTCTAATATTCTATTAACTATCGTTTCAGATCCTAGTTCTGATGGTTCAATTGCATGTGTAAAATATTTATCATTATTTAACAAATTGTCAAGAGGAACAATGGTATGTTCATATTCACTCGCATATGTACGTAACTTTTCATTCCACAGCGTAATCATATTATAATATTTTTTATAAGTTGATTTTCTAGGGAAATATATTGTACATAGAAACACGCGAGCTTTTAACCCCCATTCTGCGTATAATTGATCTAATATATTTCTATATTCGCTGAATAAATTATCTATAAATTTTTCCTGTTTTATATGACCGTGATTTTTAAAATAATGTAATATATCATTTCCTCCAGTTGAAACAAAAATAACAGTTGAAGGATTATTATATTCTACTGGTAAATTACTAAATTGATATAACAAATCTTCTACGGTTGAATGATCTTTTGCTAATAATAATACATTTTCATGTTCTCTATGTAATATGTCAAATACGCTATATCCTGATTTTACATATTTATCATTTGCAAATACACTATCACCCATTAATACTATTTGTTGTTGATCATTAAAACCCTCTATTTCTGTAGTCATTTTACAAACTATATAATAGAGAAATAATATGAAAAACATATTATACCAGTGCTTATTATTTATATTTTTCAACATATATTATAAAAATATAAATTATTTATTTCCATTGTAATAGTAATTAACTTTTTTTTAACAACCATAAATACTCACTTATTTTTTCGTCTTTTTTTTGTCTTTTTTTTTCATTTACACCTTTGTATCTATTATACGTTTTATGTTCCAATTCTATTTTTTCCACTTCTCCATATTTACTTAAAATATGATTCATATCTTGTGGGTTAATAATTCCAGTATTATTATACGAAATTAGTATATAATTAGAATTCGTATTCTTAATTAAATCTTCAAATGTGTTTTTAGCATTTGTTATACTATTATAGTTTGATCTTTTCCAATTTTTTGGTTGTCCTCTTACTGTATCTGGAATAATGGCACTTGTATCCCACTTTGCAATCATATCTAATAAAAAATAGTAAATACAATATGGATGTTTATTATATGGAGGATCATAATACACTAAATCATATTTCTTATTCTTTTTTGCCCACTCATTCGTATCACATTGATCTATATATACTTTACAATTATGATTTTCATATACAGGCAATTCCATTTTAATGTCACTTAATATACGCTGTAAATCATTTCCATTTTTTCCTCCGAATTTTCCATAATCATTATTTCCATCTTTTAAAAATGACGAAAATTGTCCTAATGTATTATTATGTATTGAAGATTGTACAATTAATATTGCATGTAAAAAATGTTTATAACTATCTGGTACTTTTGTTTGAATATAATTATAATACCAGTCTATTCGTTTACCATTGTTTTCTGTAAAATAAACTCTATCTTTATCTGTAATCTCTCCACATGGTGCCCAATGTTTAGAAACCCATGGTTCTTTGAGTTCTTCTTTACTTTCTAACTTTGAATCAACATAACTGTTACTTTCATTTATAAAGTTAGTTAACTCTTGGAGAGATTGGGAAGAAATGTTTGATAAAAAACAATGATTTAATATTTTTGAATAATCAGATATATCATTTACATATAATTCTTCTGAATATCTTTTTAACATACGAGAAACTACACCCGACCCGGAAAATCCATCACCTACTATTAATTTTGCATTTTTTTCATCATATATACGCTTAACTATTTCTTCTATATTATGTATTAATTTACGTTTGTTTCCGAGATACGTTATTATTTGCTTTTTTAAGTAATCATCGTTTTGCATTATATATTTTAATGAAATATATAATACTTATTTTACGCAACTATTTAGAACAAATCTGTAATTATTATTCTTGATTTTTTATTTTTATAATAAACGTATAGATTTTTTAATATTAAAAAAATATTATGTAAATATAATAAAAAATTGAATTATTACCTTAATATACCATAAATCATAAAAATGAACTTCCTTAAAAATATTCAAGATAAACTAATCAGTATTAGGTTTAATACAGTAGTAACTTACTTTTCAACGCCAGTAGGTATGTATTTTGTATGGATAATACTTCATTATATTTCAGCACATTTATATACAATGCATTGTGCACCTACTGGTGTTTGGGGATTTTTATTGTCGCCGATTATGGCATCTACGCCTTATTGTACTGGACTTGTATGGATTATGCAAAATTCTGTAATTAAATTTATGGCTATTTGGACTATTGTAGGATCATGGATTAATATAACACTAAATAAGCAAGAAATCTTAGAAAATAAACCAACATTAAACACCGAAATGCAAACCGATACAGAAACCGAAATAAATTCTAAAGAAGATTAATTATAAATATTATATATTTATATAATATATAAAATGCATTTCATGAACAATAAACGCGAAGTAACCACATTTAAGTTTGATGTAGCTGCTAAAGAATTTATGAATAATCTAGATTCATATTCTATACATCAATTAGCAACTGTTATTGTAAATAATGAAGCTGTAACAAATAAAGATTCATATATAAATAAAGTAATTAAGAAATATACTATATACGATAATGTTGTAGACGGTGTATTAAATTTTAGATTTTTTAATGAAAATAATCAAGAAATCTTAATAGATGATTTTTCAGAAATATTAAAGTTTGATAATTTTTATAGTTTCAGTTATTTTGGCAATGCATATACAAATCCATTTAAATTTAACTTAAATAATGATGATAATTATACCTACGAATATGCATTATATACTTTAAATAAAAAATATATAAAACAAGATAATAATTATGTAAATAAAACTCAAAAATCAATAACAATCAATATAGATAAAGGCTATACATTTGTATTAAATATTAAAGAAAAAACTCCGTCAACATATAATTTTTATAATAATATTGTTAGTTATTATTCACGCGATTATGATAAAAGACAATATTTAAAATATGCAACATCTGAAATATATGATTTAATTAATAGTAGTTTATCAGTCGCATCAAACCCAATAAAAGACGAAGATTTAATAGATTCATTAACCGAAAATGATACACTATATTATAATACAAATTATATAATATCTAACTTAACCCATAACATAACTTTAACACCCACGTCTCTACCTAATAATTTTATTTATAACATATATCATTTAACCTCTGATGAAACAACAACCACTATAAAAGAAGAATATATAGTTAAGCCTAATGATATATTTATATTTAACTTAAAAGAACAAATAAAACAACATACCTCCGGTGAATTAGAAAATTTATCATTTGAAACCTGGGCAAAAATACCAAATATCACTAATTCTATTGAGAATAATATAAATTTAATACCATTTTTTTCATTAAATGATATGACATTTGAAGAATTACAATCTACTAATGTTGCCTATAGTCTATTACATGACTGGAAATATATAAGTGCTAATTCATATGAAGAACAACAAAAAGAAGCTAAAAAAATAATGAATGAATATCAAAAATATTATAAATATATAGTAGATATACGTTTAGTATTTGCATATGGTACTAAAAGTGTCTCCTATTTTTATTATGATAAAAACGGTGAGTTATTAATTGAAGAAAATTCTACTGAATTAACTGGAAAATATATACTATTATACCCATATTACTCTAGCGTTGATGAATCTATTTCAAATGGGATTAATTTAAAACATGATAGTGAATCAGTTACTTTAAAAAATGATAGTGAATCAGTTAATTTAAAATTTGTTACACCCTTAGAATATAACAAAGTTGAATCATTGAGTGGTAATGTTTTAATTAGTAAAATACGTATTCAAACGAATGATAATCAATATATTGTTATGAATAAACCATCATGGGTTGTTAAAAAAATATTTATTTGGAACAATAATGACAATATTGTTAGAAATAACAATAATGTTATTATTAAAGGAACAGGAGGATCATCTATAGAAAATGCACAAACTGAGTTAGAAAAAGCACAGTCTGACTTAAAAAATGCACAATCTGATCTAGCAAAGGAAAAAAATGAATTGAAAAAAACTGAAATACAAACACTAATATCTAATTTAACGAATACTATAAAAATTTTAACAATTAAACTAGAACAAATAATATTACATAAAAATGATATTGTAAATAATGATATGTCATCTGATAGTAAATCATATATATCTGGATATAATGAAGAAATATACAAAGTGTTAACGAATGGATCCAATTATACTAGTTATGATGTAAAACAATATGAAGTATTAGATAATGAAAAACAATATCTAGAAATTAAATTAGAAAAACCAGTAGTATATAACAATATTCAACACATATTTATAGAATCTGGATTAAATATAAATGATTTCTTTGGATCACTCGTGAATGAAAATATAAATACTACTAGTTTATTATTTTATGATAGCAATAATAATCAAATAGAAAATTATACTATTGATTTTTCAAAAGTTGAATTTAAAGATTCAGTTAATAATGTGGAAAATGTTGATAATATTTATTTATTAAAAGGTCCTGCATATGACTCTTATAGTGAAAATATAGACGATCCAGAATATGCAAATAAACCAACTACATTTGCTACAAATTATATAACAAGTGACAAAATCGCAAAGTTTGAACAGGCCAATAACATTAATATGAAATTAGTAAATTAAAAATAAGAATTTAATGAAGAAATACATGAATTATAAAATTTTTTCTTACGAAATTTAACGCAATTTTTACATATATACCCATATATTTCCTTATTGCGCAAGTTTCTACAACATAATAAATTAAGAGGTAATTTATATTTTTTAACATGTTTATAATTACCAGTTATTTCACTACAAATTACACATCCTTGTAACCATCCGTCTTCTGGTAAATGATTTTTCTGAAATAAAAATATACGTTTCATATATTTTGTATAACATTTCAAATTATACAAAATATTTAATTAATATTATTATTAAATTCGCCATCTTCATCGTTTAAATTATATAATTCTAAGAAAAATGTTTCTTTACATCCATAGATAATATGACCAATATATAATTGAAAAAAATAAAATAATGGAACTAATATATATATTGGTAATCTTATATTATATTTATTGTATAAATAATAAATAATATAATATACAAAACTACATAATATACTATATATTACAATTAAACTATACTGTATTATACTAGGTATTTTGTAAAATATAACACATTCGCATAAATCAGGATACTTGTATGTTGAATAATAAACATAAATAAAAAATATAGATAACGATACATATGATGGTTTTATTTTAATCATTATTAATAAAATAATAATTATATATAAAATCCATGATAAAAATTATATGATATTCATTTTAAATTTTATATATACATATATTATAATATGTCAAATATATATAATATGTCAATATATGATACTGTTTTTGGACCTCTAGATTCTGATTTTTGTAATATTTTTTATATATTGATGATAGTAACATTCATTTATTTAATATTAAGTATACTTGGTATGATAGCATACATGTTTAATAACAAGAAAAAAGACAGTAAAATTAATGGATTATTTTTTACAAATGTTGTTGGTACGGCGATTGCGTATTTTACTCATAGAACTTTATATAGTATGTGTATTTCTACATTAAGATAAATAAATAGTTAATTAAAAAATTTAAAGATATACCATATATATATTTTATATGGTATGTATTGGTATTGATTTAGGTACAACGTACAGCTGCGTAAGCGTTTGGCAAAATAATAATGCTGAGATTATTGCAAATGATCAAGGAAGTAGAACTACTCCGTCTTATGTTTCATTCGCTGGCGACGAAAGACATATTGGTGCTGCTGCAAAATCTCAGTCTGTACAAAATGTAAAAAATACAGTATTTGACGCAAAACGTTTAATTGGGCGTAAATTTAAAGATGTCGAAGTTCAACAAGAATTGCCTCATTTACCTTATAAAGTATTGGAAAATAAAAATGGAAATCCTGTAATTGAATTAACATATAAAAACGAATTGAAACGTTTTCAACCTGAAGAAATTTCAGCAATGATTTTAGTAAAAATGAAAGAAATTGCAGAAGCATTTTTAGGAGAAACGGTTACAGATGCGGTAATTACTGTTCCCGCATATTTTAATGATTCACAACGTCAGGCTACAAAAGATGCTGGTGTAATTTCTGGACTGAATGTGCTACGTATTATTAATGAACCAACTGCTGCAGCAATTGCATATGGTTTAGAGAAAAATAAAAGTGGTGAACGCTTTGTTTTAATTTATGATCTTGGTGGAGGTACATTTGATGTTACTGTATTGTCAATTGATGATGGAGTATTTGAAGTTAAATCTACAGCAGGTGATACTCATTTGGGAGGCGAAGATTTTGATCGTAGGTTAGTTCAATATCTGTTACACGATTTTTGCAAAAAAAATAAATTGGATATCAATACTGTTGAAAAAAATGTAAAAACTTCCCGTCGTCTCCATATTGCCGCAGAAACCGCTAAAAAAACACTTTCTTCCTCTACAGTTGCTTCTGTAGAAGTTGATGCATTATATGAAGGTATTGATTATAATGGAACTATTACACGTGCTCGGTTTGAAGATATGTGTTCTGATTTATTTAGGAAAACATTTGACCCTGTAGAAAAAGTGTTACGTGATGCTAAATTAAGCAAATCGCAAATTGACGAAATTGTATTAGTTGGTGGATCTACTCGTATTCCAAAAATTCAAACACAATTAAGTGAGTATTTTAATGGAAAACAACTATGTAAAAATATTAATCCAGACGAAGCAGTAGCATATGGTGCCGCAGTACAAGGAGCAATTTTATCGGGCGTAAGAGATGAAAAAGTTGCGGATTTACTTTTGCTGGATGTAATTCCGCTATCATTAGGTATTGAAACTGCTGGGGGTGTAATGACTAATATTATTCCACGTAATACTACAGTACCGTGTAAAAAATCTCAAACATTTAGTACTTATGCCGATAATCAACCTGGTTGTAATATTCAAGTATTTGAAGGTGAGCGAGGATTTACAAAAGACAATAATAAACTAGGAGAATTTTTATTAGATGGAATACCTCCAATGCCTCGTGGAATTCCACAAATTGAAGTAACATATGATGTAGACGCGAATGGTATATTAAATGTATCTGCTTGTGAAAAAAGTACAGGAAAAGAACACAAGATTACTATTACAAATGATAAAGGACGATTAAGCGATGATGATATTCAGCGCATGGTTGATGAAGCAGATAGTTTTAAAGAACAAGACGATTTAATGAGAAAAAAAGTAGACTCTAAAAATAATTTTGAAAATATGATATATCATTTAAAATCTACATTGGATAAAGATGAAATAAAACAAGCATTGTCTGAAGATAAATTAGATCAAGCAAAATCCAAAGTAGATGAATTTCAACAATGGTTATATAGCAACGAATCTGCAAGTGCAGAAGAATTTGATGCCAAGAAAAACGAATTAGAAGAGTTTGCAAAAGAATTTATGACAGCGACTATGCCTCAAGGAGAATCACAACAAAGTTCAGGTGTATCTCCTGATATGTCTCCTAATTTTACAAAAAGTAAAACAGAAGAACCAAATATAGAAGAAATTGATTAAATTATAAAATTGAATATTTATATATTAAAATATAATTTCATATAAAATGGATAATAGTTTATATGAAAATAACTATACAAAATATATTGAACCCGTGTATGGAAACAAAAGAAATATTATAGAAGATAATTTATTATTAAAAGATGATTCTTCTGCTACGCATCTTTATTCTATATTGGACAGTGACAGATATATTTTTACACAAAATGTTTATAGTATAGATCCAGAAGGATGTAAAGATGCAGATGATGCGTTCAGTATATATGAAGAAAATAATAAATTATATCTAGCTATCCATATTGCCGACCCTACTCATTTTATTCCATTAAAATCGTCGGTATGGAATGATATAACAATTAGAGGAACTACAAAATATTTATCAAATAGACCTCCTATTCACATGATACCTAATGAAATTTTAGAATTAGCAAGTTTAATGACATTTGATGAAGATAAACATAAATATACTATAAGTATTCTAACTGAAATAAATAAAGAAACATATGAACCAATTCATAAAATAAAATTAGTATTTGGTATAATTAATATTAAAAAACAAAACTCGTTTACATATAAAGATGCAAGCATGCAATTAAATACAAATGATGTTTTAAAAAATGGCTTACATATTAGTAATACTTTATTTAATTTACGCAAACAAAAAACGAAAGGAACAATACTAAGTGAATTATCTACGGCATACATAAAATACGAAGAAAATAATATTTATTTATACGAAGATGTGCCAGAAGAGAAACGAATGAAGCAGATGATTGCAGAGTTTGCTATTTTCGCCAATTCATTTATTGGAGAATATTTAAAAATTCATTTAAATACTGGTATTTTTAGAACATGTGTAGCAAAAGAATGGCTTGATAGTGTAAAAAGTGATATTTCAAGTGATGAAATGTTGCGAGAAATAATAACGAATGGAATAAAAGCCGATTATATTTCTACGATTCAATCACATGACTTAGTTGGTATGCCTGAATATTGTCATTTTACATCACCTATAAGACGTCTATCTGATTGTGTATGTCACTATTTATTAAAGTTTATACATTTTAAAAATAAGAATACAGAACTTACGATTCCTTTTAATAAAATAGAATTAGATAATTTATCAAATATATGTCTAAGAGAAAATAAAAAAGATAGAAAAAATCAATATTTAGATATTAAATTTCGTTTATTGCAAATCATGGCAAATATGATATATAAAAATAACAATATACATATTGAGTATTATATTACTGGCTATCATGGATTATTTTTAAATGTTATTATCTGTAAAATAGACACGTATAATGTACATATGTCTTATACGTTGCGAGTACGCGATTATAATAAAGAAATAAATCCCAAAACAAAAATTAGTTTAACTATTACCCATGTTAATTGTTTTACAAAATATGATGAAAATACAATACCCGAATTAGATAAACATATTTTAGAATAAAAAATTGAATATATATTACTAATATCAAATAGTATTAAATATTGTATCTAAAAAATATGGCGAATTCTGATATTATAATAAATTTTAATAGTAGTACTTATAATACTATATTTTTCAAAAAACGCGAAAAAAAGGAACTCTTACTTGTAATAAATAAAAATTATTTAAAATATATTCCATCACCATATGATTATACAATGACATTTAAAATAAACGCAACAAGGCGGGCGATTCTATTTAGTATTTTAATAGATAAAATTATAAATACAGTATTATCCAGATATAATTTAACTGATGTTAAAAAAATGATTAGAAAATATATAGGATTTGGTATTGATAACATATACATTGAAGATAAATTATGGATATCACGATTGAATCTGCACTAATTATACGATTGAATACTTTAACGCATATAAATCAATATTATTTACAAATCATAAAATAAAAGTTGTCTCCAGGTTGCTTGTCCAGTTTCTATTAAAAATAAATGATGTATTCTAAATCGTTTTATTGCTCTCATTAATTTTAAATGATATTTTACATACTTTGAAAATTTACGAAAAATAGAAGACAACTCTATTAAATCTGGATGTACTTCTAGTAAATATCTTTTAGTATCTATAAGAGATAATTCATATATTTTACCAAGTCTAACACTACTATTATAACCATAACTACTTTCAAATACACAATAATACATATATTATAACTATTTTTAAATAAATTAATAATTAATTTAAAAATAAACTTTATTTCTTTTTCAATCTACGACCAGTTGATCGTTTTACATTATACTTTCCTTGTGTTACAGACTCTATTGATTGTTGATGTTCCTGACAATATATAATTAAGCCTTCTTCTAATGTTTTTACCTCTTCGTCTAATAATTTTTTTTCATTTTTCAATTCTTCTAATTTTTCATCCAGATCTGTTAATCTATCAACTACTTTGTCAATATTATCCATATTATCCATTATATTATAATAACGAATCAATTATTTATATATATTTTTTTATTAATAATATAAAAATAAATGTATATATTATTTTATGAACGATAATAATGATAATAATGATAATATTCCAAGTGCACCCGAGTATGAAGATAATATAGACAATGAACTAGATAATGGATATACGGATGAACTAACTCAATTGCCTGATTTTGGCTCTACTATGAATATTCGTTTACATAGATCTATTGATTTTTTAACAGAAGAAAATAAATATTTCAGAGATAAAATTACACGACTTGATGATTTACTAAAACAATTAAAATATCAAATTATTAGTTATAAACAATTATTAGCCGATACAAACTCTAAAAAGAATGATACCGTATATTGTGTTATATGTTTTGATAATAATAGAAATGTATTATTTAAACCATGTAATCATATTGTCATATGTGATAAATGTTCTGGTTCTACAGATATTAAAGAATGTATTATTTGTAAATCTCATATTGATAGTTATGAATATGCATATTTAGTATAAACTTATTTAAAGAATTTATTATTAGTAATAAGAGGAACCCTCCTTAGTTCTGGGGGTTATAATTTTTATTATGCGAGAGTGCAAATAAAAAACTCCAATAATATATGTGTTGTCAAATATTATTGATGATTGACAACATATGAGGTATAGTATTGAATATAGATGTAATCGTATAGAGATCTATTCAATATTTATCTTTTTTACTTTTTTTTGGCTGCTTTATCTTTTGCTGCTTTATCTTTTGCTGTCTTTTCCTTTAATTCAATTGCTGCCTCCTTTTCCTTTAATTCAATTGCTGCCTCCTTTTCCTTTAATTCAATTGCTGCCTCCTTTTCCTTTAATTCAATTGCTGCTGTCTTTTCCTTTAATTCAATTGCTGCTGTCTTTTCCTTTAATTCAATTGATGCTGTCTTTTCCTTTAATTCAATTGATGCTTCCTTTTCCTTTAATTCAATTGCATTTGTTATATCCTTTACTTTTAATTCAATAGTTGCTTCTGATTTCGTTTCATTTAATTCACCAGTTGCTTCTGATTTCGTTTCATTTAATTCATCAGTTGCTTCTGGTTTCGTTTCATTTAATTCAATAGTTACGCGTTCTTTAATATTTATATTATCATTGGTTGATTTTTTATTTAATTTATAATGAAGTTCGCAAAAAACAGTATTTAAATATATACCATGTGAACAATTATCTGTTTTACATATTTTTTTTAGCAATGGATTATTATCTAATGGTGCATGATCTTTAATATTTTCAAATAATGTTTCTAATTTATGTTTATATGTCATACATTCATCATTATAAAAATTCTTAAAAAATTCTAAATAATGTTTATATAAATTTATATATTCTTCCATAATAGATTGTTCGTGACTTAATCCATGAATAAAATTAGCAATGGGAATACCATTTTGATGATTATTTTGTAATTCGTTTATAGAATTCGTTTTTGCAAATTCAACATTTTCATTGTCTATGGTTTCTAGTATATTTATAATATACTCGTGCAATGCAACTATGTCACTCTCCTTATATTGTGTATAAGGGGATAAATCATCATATATTGGAAAAGTTAGTTCTAAATCTATCTTTATTTTTAATTTTTCATCCGATCCTGATTCAACGTGATATTTAATTAATTTATATAGTTTATAATAATCAGCGTAGAAATGATTTAATAAAAATACAAACTGTCGTTTACTATCTTCATATTGTGATTGTAAAAACCGTATTTGAAAATAAAACGTATTTAATCCAAAATATAATAAATTTTTGTCATTTGTTTTGTAATTTAATAAATTTTTATACATCTTATCCAAATTTTCAATATATCTTGTTATACTATTTGAAATTTTATACACATCGTTTATTGTATCAAATATGTTACTAAAATGTATTCTTGATTCTTTCCAATAATTGTCACTCATGTATATATGTATATATATATATATATAAAATATTAAAAAATGTGTTTAGAATATTAATAATGTATTAAAAAGTGTTTAAAATAATATATAACATATTATATATGGATGTTTTAGATGAAACTAGTTCAACATCACAGGACGGTGGTGATACACATTCAGTAAAAAAAAAACCATTGGCAATTAAAGAAACATGGACCCATCATCACGAAAAAATTTTCATAGAATGGGCAGATAAGGCTATGTGTTATAGATGGTTGCATAATAGCGCTCATATGGATTATAAGAGTTATAATACATGGTTTACTATACCTGTTATTTGTATATCTACCATTACAGGTACTGCAAATTTTGCACAAGATCGTTTTGCTGATAATATGAAAGCTATGGTACAAGTAGCAATTGGTACTTGTAATATTATTGCAGCGATATTAACAACAATTCAACAATTTTTGAAAATTAGTGAATTAAATGAAGGTCATAGAGTAAGTTCATTATTATGGGGTAAGTTTTACAGAGATATAAAAGTAGAAATGGCTAAAAGTCCGCACGAACGTAATCCTCCTAGTGTATTATTAAAACATTGTAAAAATGAATTTGATCGTTTAATGGAAATTAGTCCTATAATTCCTCCATTTACGATTAACAATTTTAAAGAAACATTTAGTGGTAAAAAACGCAGTAAAAGTTGGAATGCTAAGTGTAAAATGTTATGTTGCAATGGCTATGTATGTTGCGAACAAGAAGATAAAGTTGAATATATGATACAAGAAGTCGGTGAAAATGACACCCCTGGATCTACATCAAGTACTAGTACTATTAGAAAGAAAAAGTTGACTGAAAAAGAAAAAATAGAAAAAATGAAACAAGCATTTGATAAAATACATAAACCTGAAATATGCGATGAACTAGTATCTACTGAAGAATCACGTTTTAAATTTGATCCTGCAGTGGATGTTGTAGAAGATAATAGTATAAATTTTCAAATGATTGAAACTACCAAAAAGCGAGATTTATTGGCATCATCATTTATTAGAGATTTTTCAAATCTAAATGGTAGAGAACCAACGTTTATTGAATTTCAAGACGGTATCATAAAATCAATACCAAAAGAACACGTAACGATTGAATTATATAACACGGGAGTTAAAGAACTAAAAGGACCTACTATGATATAAATTTTATATTATTTATGTATTATATGTTTAATCATCATACATTAAATAAATATACAAATAAATGTATTTGTTGTAATAATTCGCCAAAAGTTCATTTAGAGATAAAATATTCACTATTACCTTTCAGATATATACACTATATTAAATCACATATATTTTTTGTTAACGTATGTTATTATTGTTATTTAGGTTTAAGAAAGAATAAACACCTCTACTATAATATACACGAATCCAATAATATATTAAATAAAATATTAATTAATAGTATTGAATTATTGGATGAATTTATAGAAGTGTAATTATAATTTTATCCATTAAATATAGAATGAGCAAAAGAGTAATGTTTTTTGGTACTAATAATTCTACACTAGAAAATGAGTATACGTTAGGATCAGGCGTCGGTAGAAAAACTATTTCTATTAGAAATGCGTTAAGTAAACGCGCTGTTATTCCTGTAAATAAAAGAGTTGTTTTTAATATCAGCCTTATTCCGGGAAGACCCAGAAAATTTTAGATCTACAATGGTGTAAATTATAATATTTTATTTTCATATTATAATTTATTCTGTATTATATATTGTTTTTGGCATATAATAAAATAACGAAATGCCTACAATTAACCATACAGCAA
>Ga0209533_1001172_pt1 | contig 24816 bp, 22 predicted proteins | sample COG_04_FD_184748 | JGI IMG/M metagenome (GOLD analysis project Ga0209533, IMG submission 184748) | Pelagic Microbial community sample from North Sea - COGITO 998_met_04 (SPAdes) (version 2) | ecosystem: Environmental > Aquatic > Marine > Neritic zone/Coastal water | place: Helgoland, sampling...
GATGGACGAAGGACGAAGGACGATGTATGAAGGACGAAGGAGGAAAGATGAAGGACGAAAGAGGAAAGATGAAGGACGAAAGAGGAAAGAGGAAAGACGAAGGATGATGGAATAAAGAGAAAATAGTTGGTTTTTAGTTTTTAGTTTTTAGAAAAGTAGCTAGCTTTTGAACTGCTCTTCCTCTGTGGCTAATTTTATTTTTTGCTTCTGATGTCATTTCAGCAAAAGTGGTTTCGAATCCTTCTGGTTTAAAAATTGGATCGTAACCAAAACCCTCTGAGCCACTTTGCTCCTTGGTTATTTCACCTTCCACAACGCCATCAAAAGTGTATTCTTTGTTATTAAGAATCAAAGCAATTACAGTTCTAAATTTTGCTTTTCTATTTTCTTCTGAGTTTAGTGCTTTTAAAAGCTTTTTTACATTGTCTTGAAACGAGCAATTTACTCCTGCATAACGAGCCGAGTAAACTCCAGGTGCGCCGTTTAATGCGTCAACTTCAAGTCCTGTGTCATCACTAAAAACATCTAACCCACAAAATTGGTGAACTACCCTAGCCTTTTGCAATGCATTTTTATGCAAGGTTTCATAAGGCTCCTCAATCTCATCAAAAAAGTTCATTTCTTTTAGTGAAACTACTTCAAATTGATCTATTAAAATCTCTTTTATTTCTTGGAGTTTATGTAGGTTGTTTGTGGCAAAAACTAATTTCTTCATAAAGCGGCTTGGTAAATTTTTTCAATAATTTCAACTACTTTTTTACCTTCTTCAGCCGATGCTAGGTTCTTTGAATGATTGCCTAGCAAAGCCTGGTAAACACTTTCATAAACAGCAGCGTGATTGTTTTCTTGGGCAGCGTTATTTTGAAATAATTTCTGCTCTGCTATCTCTTTTTGTTTTTCTGGCAAAACTTCCAAATAATCAATAGTATTTAAATATTTACCTCCTATTTTTAAAGTCGCAAATTCACTCAAAACAGTTAAGCTGCCTTCCATATTTAGGTTGGTTGCATTGGTTGACACATTTATACTACCTAAAATGCCTTTTTTGGTTTTAAAGATTGTAGCCAATGAATCTTCAAACTCAATATAGGGATGCTTAAAATTATTTAGGATGGTTTTTTCGGGAACAATATCACCAAACAAGAAATATAAAATATCAATAAAATGGCTAAACTGATTAAACATAATTCCACCATCAAGTTGCTTTGTTCCCCTCCAATTTGAGTTTTGATAATAAGCCTCATTTCGGTTCCAAAATGCTTTTACTTCAATTTGAAAAACTTGGCCAAATAAATTCTCATCTAAGGCTTTTTTCAAATCTTTTATTGGTGAATTAAACCTGTTTTGTTTTACAACAAATAATCTTTTTTGGTGAAGTTTAGCAGCTTCAATCATAAAACTACAATCTTCAGAATTTAATGCCATTGGTTTTTCTACCAAAACGTGTTTTCCGAATTTTAGCGCTTCGATGGCAAGGGAAGCGTGATTTCCACTAGGCGTGCAAATTATTACCAAATCAATATTTGGGTTGTTGAAAATATCTAGGTTTTGTGGGTGGTTTTCTTTCTTTTCATCAGCTATAGAGATTAAATCAAAATTTTCATTCTCCGCCAAAACCAATTTATGTCGTTGTGCAATGTGACCATTACCAATAATTCCAACCTTAAATTTCATGGCTTCAAAAGTAATTGTAAAAAGGTGGAATTAATGAATCTAGTAGCTCGAAAATTAAACTGAAAATGAAACCCAATAAATCCTGCAGAACCCGTTACAATAACTTTTTTCATCCTTAAGATCTGATTAGTAGCGAGGCATTACAATCCACAAAATAATGTAAGCTAAAAAACCAGGAAACCCTGCGCTAAATATTGATAGTAATACATAGCCTACCCTAACCATACTCGAATCCCAACCAAAATAATCAGCAATACCTCCACATACTCCTGCTATTAATTTATCGTTAGATTTTGTAAGTCTTTTATTCATTCTCCAAAAATATGGCTTCAACTTTGATTTAACAACTTTCAAAATTTAGTTTTGCATTATGAGGCTAATCTATTTCATCTTTCTAGTATTTCCGATTTTTGGATATTCTCAAAAAAAAGAAAATAAAAAACAAAAATTTTATAAAGAATATTGGGAAAATGAAGCCAAAAAAGAAAAGTACAATGCTATTTTCGAAGAGGCTGACAAATTATTTGCCCAAGAAAAATTTTATCCTGCTATTGAAAAATATCAAACACTTTTTGAGATTTTTCCAAATGACCAACAGGCCACAGCTCGCATTAGGGATATTGAAATAATATTAATAGCAGAAAATGAACCCTCACCCGAAGAGTCTGTGCGTGTTTTTATTCCAATGGAAAAACTTCACTTTAAACAAAGTGAATTAAAAACAGAAACCTTCATTAACCAAGAACTAAAAGGAGAAGTGAAATCCATTCCAAAAGATGAGGAAAAACAAGTTGAGGAAAAGAAAATAGAGCATAAAGTGGAAGTTATTGAAACTGAGAAAATATCTGAAGTTAAACCAATAATTCCAAAGCATGAGGCAAAAGAAAACTCACAACCAAAAGACATAAGGCAAGAAATTGCCAAACAATATCAAGATGGGTTTACCGAAGAAATTTACACCAAAGCAAATCGAAAAATTACCAAAAGAGTAATTGTAAAGAATGGTTTAGGTGACGAGTACCAAAAGATTGAGCACCAATGGGGTGGAAAATTCTACTTTAAAAACGGAGAGCCTATCACCCAATTTATTTGGGAAAAAGAAACTGAGGTTGAAAGACCTTAATCTTGGTCTAAAATTGCATCTAACTCAGCAATAACTGGGTCTTTGGTTGGTTGAGGGGCACTTGCGTTTCCAACCAATTCAATTCTAGGGTTTACTGCATTTTTATCATACTTTCCTAATTCAATTACCAAATGATATTTGTAACCACCAGGTAGTTTTGTTACATATGGTGAATCTTTTTGAGGACCTCCAAAATACTTGCAAGAAGCGCCCTCTTTATACCTTTGGAATTGTCCATCTACAAAAACCATTATTGAAACTGGTTTATCAAATTCAACTGTTAAAGTTTTAGAATTATTTAGCTTAAATGGAAAACGTAGGTATTTCATGGTTTGATATTTTGCGATAAAAATAGAAGAATTTTTCTCAGAATGTATAAATGAATCTTAAAACTAGGTTTTTATCAAATTTTTAATTGGAGTATTTTCTTTCTCGTGTTTATGTAAATCTGAAATAGAATCATTTTTTTCTTCAAAACCTGGAAAGTTGTTTTCTCCGTTTTGGTCGAAAGCCAAAAGATAATCCTTAACCCCAAATTTTTCCATATTTCTGGCAGGATTGTATCCTACTAATTCTTCCTCTATTTCTAACTCTACAAGTAGCTTAGCATTTTGTAAGTCATCGGCAATTTTCTTAATTAATCTTGGCGGCAAGTGCAGGCTTTCTGCTAAATAATCTTTCGAGGTAATTTCCCACTTTTCAAAGTTTTTGTTGATTTCTATTAACATCAATAATCCTATTTTTTTTCTGAAAGAAATACTTAAGTTGTTGATGCTTCCTTCAAAAGCAAACCGATGATAATTTTGGCTAGCAAAGCTTATTTCGCAGCCTAGCAAAACCAAATTCCAACTGGTTTGCAGCCAAATTAAAAATAAAGGTAAAGCAGCAAAACTGCCGTAAATTGCATTGTACCTAGCTACTCCCACTTGAAAATTAATATAAACCCACTCAAATAGCTGAAAACTTGTTCCGGCAATTATTCCTCCGGTTAAGGCTGCCTTCCAACTTACCTTGGTATTTGGCATAATTAAATACAGCAAAAAGAAAACTATCCAAATTAAAAAGTAAGGAGCAAATTCTAGCAAAACATTTGTGAATTTTGCAAAAACACTAAGCACCTCAACCTTGCCAGCAATTTCATTTACGGTTGATGAAATAAATATGGTTATGCTACTAGAAGAAATCAATAAAATTGGAGCCAAAATCATGATGGCCATATAATCAGTAAATTTCCTTAGATAAGTCCTTGGTTTTTGAACATCCCAAATATCATTAAACGAAGCTTCAATATTTCCTAAAATACTCATTACACTCCATAGCAAAAGCACTACTCCTACTCCAGCAACTACTCCACCTTTTGTAGATTCTAGCATGCTTTGGGCAAAACCAATTAGCCATTTAACAACTTCTTCTTGTTGTGTAGCCTCAGCATTTTTTAAAATTTCTGCTTGTAGTGATTGCTCTAAACCAAAACCTTTGGCTATGCCAAATATCATAGCAATAATGGGTACTACAGAAAGTATAGAGTAAAAGGTTAAAGCCGATGCCCTTAGTTGAATTTTATCTTCAACCATACCTCTAACGGCCAATGAAACCACCCTAGCTATATTTAACAGCCATTTTAATGATTTAGGAAGTTTTTTGTCGTTAATTTCCCAAATATCAATTTTAAAAAGATTGATGATTTTTTTCATCTTAAACCAAAAATAACCTAGTTTTTGGTATAGTCTTTTTCTGGAGTTTTAAACCCAAATAGTTTTTTGTTTTTGATTGTGGTCGCAATTTTTTTGGGAACCATTTTTTCCCAACCTTTTGCGCCATATTTTATCATTGTCAAAACGTTGTCTGAGAAAATATTTAAGTATTCAGTTTTTGGATTTTCAATATCAGCCAATTTATCGTTGGCAATTAAATAATCGAATAGCCCTTTTAGTTTGACTGGAATTTCAAAGTCTTTTATGGTTTTTATTTGGTTTGATTCATCAACCCTACAAGGATAAATGTACAGTTTAACATTTCGCCCAAAACCAAGACCAAATGCTTCTAGAATTCCACCTTTAAGATTGGTGTAATATTTTTCATCAAACAAAAAGTCAAGATTGTACATTCCTAAAACCAAGCCTATTTTTTTGCCTTTTGTGATGTCTGATAAGAAAGCTGCTAGCTTGTAATATTTTACATAATTAGAAATCATTACTGAATGACCTAATGAAAGTAAAACATCAACCCGATCTAAAAAATCAGATTCATCTATTTTATTGTCATCGCTTAAATCTTTCAGGGTTAACTCTGTAATTACCTTTAGTTTATCTGGATTTACATCGGGCTCTTTTTCAAACATTTCGAGTCCTTTTTCAAGCATATCAAGGTTAACCAATGTTGCAGGCCTGAACCTACCTCTTAAAACCATTACATTTTTTTTGTAAAGTGCAGTTGCAGGTTGTAAAACTTCTCCTTGTGTATTGAATAAAGTTGCTTCGGTTAATCCGCTTCTAACCAATTTTAGAGCCATTAATCTATTGTCAATATGTTCAAAATCTGGGCCTGTTAATTTGAACATATCAATTTCTATTCTGCCTTTGAATAAATTTTCTACAAGAGATTGTAAAAATTGATTTGGGTCACGATAGTTGTAAAAGCAAGCATATAGCAAGTTAATTCCTAAAACACCAATAGCTTGTTGTTGTCTAAAATTGGTGTTATCGTGTAAAAGCACATGAATAATACACTCGTTTGGAGGAGTATTTGGTCTTAGCTGAAATTTTACCCCTACCCAACCATGACCTTGGTTTGTTTTGTGGTAATTTAAAGCTTCAATGGTATTTGAAAATGAGAAAAAACAAGTGTTGTCCTTTCTATCATCCAATTTTTCGATTAATGAGCTGTACTCAACTTCTAACATGGTTTGGCAACGATCTTGACTTACGTATCTATCTGCAGGTCCGTACATTGAATCGCTAATTTGCATATCATAAGCTGAAGATGTCATAGCTATAGTTCCGCTTGCCCCACCAGCTTGAAAAAGATGTGCTGCAACTTCTTGACCTGCTCCAATTTCGCCTAAAGCGCCATAAATTTTTGGGTCGAGATTTAATTTTAGGGCTTTTTCGTTTGTTGTTAAAGTTCTGAAATCGTTAAGCATATTGGATTTTTGTGCAAAATTATGCGAAAATCGGCTTGGGTTTTTTATTCCTCAACAATTAATCATCAGTAAAAAGTTAAAAGATATTAAGGGTAAGTGTTTTTCTACACCCAATAAAAATTCTATTTTTAGCAAACTTTTTAGATTTAGATGGAAAAACTTATTTCAGATTTACTTTTACAAAACAACAGCCTTATTATTCCGGGCTTTGGTAGTTTAATTAAAAGTCTTTCTACTGGCAACATAACCTTTAATGAGTTTTTAAAATTTAATGATGGCGTTTTATCTGCTGCCATTGAAAAAAGCAAATCTGTTTCGAAAGAAGAAGCTACCAAACAAATTGTTGGCTTTGCCACAGAAGTAAAATCTGCAATTGAAAAAGATGGTAACTACAAACTTGGAAGTTTGGGGACGTTTTCAAAGAATGAAAAAGGTGCAATTATTTTTAGTGGAAAAGTATCTACAACAGCAAGTAAACCAATACCCGTTGTTTCTCCTTCAGTAGAAAAACCTAAAACCGAAAAAGTAGAAAAATCGCTTAACGAAAAATTAGCAGAAAAGGCGCCCCCCGCCAAAACAATTCAGCAAAAAGCAGAAGAAAAAGAAAAAAAGGAAAAGTTAGAAGAGAAAAAAGAAAAAAAAACCAAAGAGCAAGTAATTTCTAAACCGGTTACTATGAGCTCACATTCGCACAACGACGAACACGACGAAAATTATGTTAAGCTTACTCAAGATGAAATTGAGGCAAGACATAAAAAAGTTGCGTTTAGAGGCACCATTATTTTTGGTATTTTGGCAATTGTTATTATTTGGTTCTTTAATTTTATTAACCCTCATCACGATCATGGACACGAAGAAGGTCATGATGGTACTAAAACAGAGGAACATGGCGCACCCGCTCATGAAATGAATGAAGAATCAAACGAAACATCTGAAGTATCAATAGGTGAAGCAGCAAACGAAGAAAAGGAAGAGGCATTGGCTTCTTCCTCTACTTCAAACGCTTTAGCCAAAGGTGATCCAACAAATCCTGCGATGGAGCAAAGTATTCCGGTTAACACTATAAATCAAAAATTTTATGTTGTATCAGCTTCATTTTCAGAAGCATCAAAAGCTAAGCACCAAGCTCGCTTGCTGATGATAATGGATTATAAAGCCGTAATAATTAACCCTGAAAGCGGTAAATATTATGCTTGCACAGGAGGATACAACGATTACTCTGAAGCACAAAAAGCTTTGGCAGAATACAAAACCAAAAAGGCTTCTGCTTGGTTATTTACTCCTTAATGGATAGAATCAATCAACTTATTTCTATTTACCAAAAGTTAAATCATTTTGGCAAACACCTCAACCTCAATTTAGTTTCTTACTTAGAAGGTGAAATTGAATATGAACTAACCATTTCTAAAGAACATTTGGCTACCCCAAAAGCTGCCCATGGTGGAGTTGTTGCTGCTATGATGGATGGTGTTTTAGGAGTTGCAGCTTTAACCATTTCTGCCAAAGATTTAAAACTTGTTTCGACTGTAGAATTTAAAATAAATTATTTAAGTCCTGCATTTTTTGGAGACGTTTTAATAGGAAAAGGTAAAGTAATAAAGCAAGGAAAAAGAATTATGGTTTGCGAAGGCGAAATATTTGAAAAAACATCAAATAGGCTTATAGCAAAGGCCATTGGCACTTTTAATGCCTACCCATACCAAAAGGCTGGGATTGAAGATTTAAATGCTAATTGGGATTTTCGTTAAGCGAAAAGTAGCTATAATCAGGTGTTTGCTCAATAGCATCCATTACCTTCAAAATAATTTCTTCAGCCTCAAGCGAGTAATCTATTTTCATAGGCTCTTTTATTCTTACACTTAAGGTTACACCTTTTTTCTTAAGCCTTAAGCCCTTTTTATCAAATGCCCTTCTAAACCCATCAATTACAATTGGCACAACTATAGGTTGAAACTTTTTTATTAAGAAGCCTGTACCTTTTCTACCTTGTTTAAACGGCGTTGTGGTACCTTGAGGGAAAGTAATTACCCACCCATCATTTAAAGCATCTCCAATTTTGGTAATATCTTTTAAATCAACTTGTCTTTTTACATCTTGGCCAGATGCTCTCCAAGTTCGTTTGATAGAAATACTGCCCGCATAAGTAAAAATTTTAGGAAGAAGTCCGGCTTTCATGGTTTCTACTGCTGCAACAAAGTACAATCTTAACCTTGGGTTTAATAAATACCATGGGTATTTTAATTTATTGATAAAACCATTTTTTGCTGCTGCAAAAACCAAAAAAAACATGGCAACATCAGAAAAATAAGTTTGGTGGTTTGAAACAAATAAAACTCTTTGGTTCGGCAACCCCAAAAGGTTCTCTACCCCTTCTAATTTGGTTTTATTGATAACATTATGTCTATAATAAACAATTACGCCAAAAAATAAAATCATGAGGCGTTTGATAAAAAGTAGTTTACCAAAGGCGTCTCGTTTTATAAACATAAATTGCTGGGATTAGGTTTTGGTGGTAAATTTAATAATATCAACTTAATCGCCCTTAAAAACCTGAATTTTGGTTTCTTTATCTACCAACTCATCCCATTTGGTTTTAAATTGGGTGGCCCTTACAATATGGTTATCAATCCAATGGTAATTTCCGCCTCTTGGCTTACCCATTAAAAGGCCGTGATATTTAAATCCATGTTTGTTTAACCACTTTTCGGTTACCTCGCGGTGGTCTTCAATTCTCGATGTAAAAAAAGTAATAATATGGCCTTCGTCATACCACTCGTTTATCATTTCTCTTGCTCCTGGAATTAAGTAGGCATCTTCCATTCGCTCTGGTTCTTCATTAGGAACATCTTCTGAAATGGTGCCATCAATATCAATTAAAAAGTTTTTTTTTCCTTCAGGTAAAATTGGGCTTACTGTTTTTCCTGAATCGTCGAATACTTTATTTAAATCCATAAAGCAAAAGAAAATAATCCGTTTCGGGAAACCATGTTATCTTTTTATTAGTTTTCCACTATATTTAATTTTTTAAACCAATTATTTGATTTGTTGTTAATTATTTATGGAAGATTCAAAATTTCCAGCATTTCCTTTAAACATTCTTTTACTTCCAAAAGAAAAAATGCGTCTTCATTTATTTGAACCAAGATACAAGCAACTTTTAAAGGACATAAATTATTTAGGCGGTGAATTTGCAATTCCTGTTTTAAAATCGAACAAAATAAATCAATTAGGCAGTTTTGTGCGGGTTACCGAGATTTTAGAAACTTATCCTGATGGTAGAGTTAACCTAGAAATTGAATGCCTAAAAAACTTTAAAATCAGTAATTATTTTGAAAGCTTAGAAGAAGATAAATATGATACCTGTAAAATTGAATTTATCGGTTTTTCTAGCAAAACTTTAAAATTTGATACTGTTGAAATTTATTGGAAGTATCTTCAGCTTATTTCGAATAAAGTAGAAGAGCTATACAAGCTTAAAGACATTTCTTTAAATGAAATTGCGCTAAACCTAACCCTTTCAACAATTGAAAAAATTAAGTTTTTAAACCTTAACTTTTCCTCTCAAGTAAAGTTTATCGAGAACAAAATTTTATTTCTCACCCTTTTGTATAATCAGGAAACAAAAACTGAGAATAACTTTTACTTAAACTAGTTATAAATACACGCCTTGTAATAAAATTTGGCCCAAAGCCATTTTTTGCGATACATCATCCCATTTTTTCTTTTAGTTTCATTTTTTTCATGTTCTATTAGCACTGAAAAAGAAGAATATTTAAACAACGAAACTGATACCTTATTTCAAATATTTACAGATTCGATAATACATGCTAGTGAAACAAAAGTTAACCGAAGCCTATTAAAATTTGAACAAAAAATATCTACACCTCAAACTAAGTATCAGGAAATAGTACTTGAACTTGCATCATTATATTCTTTAAAAGAAAAAGGCGAAATTGATACTGCTATTGCGGGATTTGAAAAAGTAGTTGCACTATTAAAATTACAAGAAGAACCGAGGCTAAAAAGAAAGCTATTAGATATTAATTTAACCATTGGAACTATTTATCTCTATGAAAAAAATGACATGCAAAAGGCTTTGCCAAACTTTTTGGAGGCCAAACGCTTATCTAAAAAATATGGCAACGTTTATCAGCAGGCCGAAGTAAATAAATACTTAGGCTATGTTTATTTAGGCAATCGAATGCTAATGATGCAAGAAAATCTTTTGAAGATGCTTTGAATGTATATTATGAAATTGCTTCCACCGAAAGACCAAATCACTATGTAATTCAAGAGCAAATTAGCTATATTGGCTTAAGTTATTATGCCTTAAAAAATTACGAAAAAGCTGTAGAATACTTTGACAGCACAATTTCTTACATCAATAATAAATTGAAAAACTGCGAAGATGAAGATGCCAAGTTTGTAGCCAAATCAATAGCTGAAGGAAATAAAGCAAGAGTTTTAATTAATTTAGGTAATAAAGAAGAAGCCAAAAAGTTACTGCGCAAAAACTTCGAGCAAAAGAAAAATCACCCTCGTTATAAAGAAAATGCCATTACCGAATATTTTGCCTTAACAAGACTTGTAGTTGAACAAGATTTAAAATTAGGTAAGAATTATTTAGATACGCTTTCTATTTTGGTTGAAGAAAACCCTAGAAAAGACGTTGAACAAAAACTTGAAAGGTTAAAAGCCAAATACTATGAAAGAGCAAACCCTGAAAAAGCAATTGCAATTTACAAATTGCAACTGGCTTATAAAGACTCTACCTACAAAGCCCTTACCCAATTAAATTTAAGAACTAAGCTAGATGAGCAAGCTGCTTTAGAATCAAACCTGAGAATTGCTTTGGCCTAAAAAGAATTAAAAACCAAAAACTCGTTAAGTAATTTTTACCTTTTTATTTCAATTATTAGTTTCATATTCCTAATTCTGCTTTTGTTTTTTCTTGTTAGGTTTAGAAATAAAAACAAAGACCTTAAAGCTTTAAATAACAGAATTTTACAACAAAAAGAAACCATAGATGGGGCCTTGGTAAAACTACAGGCGGCCAATGATAAGCTAAATAATGTAAACTCTTTAAAAACTGGTATTTTAGGTATTGTTGCACATGATTTAAAAAATCCTTTTGATGCCATAAACTCTACCATAAACCTCATTAAAGAAGAAGATGATATTGACCCAAAAGAGTTAGATGAATTATTGGGGTTAATTAAACTTTCGGCAGAGTCGGCCAACAGTATAATTTCAGAATTAAACATATACGCCCAATTAGAAAATAAGGCAAATCAAATGATAAATTTTTCTTCTTGTGATGTAAACGAAATCATAAAAACTTCAATTTTTATGAATAAACTTAAGGCAAAAGAAAAAACATATCTATCGATTTTGATGTAAAACCAATACCAAGGTTAAATATTGATAATGATAGGATGATTAGGGTATTTAGCAATTTAATTTCAAATGCCATTAAGTTTTCTGACAGAGACAAAATCATAAAAATTAAGGTAAAAGACAACCAAGATTTTGTAAGTTTCGAAGTTTCCGATGAGGGCATGGGAATTCCGAAAGATTTACTTGGCAGCCTGTTTGAACCATTTTCAAGAGCAAGAAGAAGCGGAACTGAAGGAGAAAGATCTACTGGTTTAGGACTTTCAATTGTTAAAAAAATAATTGATGCTCACAACGGAAAAATCAGAATAAAATCAATGGAAGATGAAGGAACTACCTTTTGCTTTACAATTCCTAAAAACCTTCAGTTATCATAAAAGGTTTTACCACTTGCTTTCTGCCAATATTCAACTTTAAGTAATACAAGCCTGATACTAATTTTACATCAAATTGTTTTTGGGCATTTACAAAAACTCCCTTGTCAACCAAGCTTCCCATAACATCAATAATTTGGTAATTAACCTCTTTATCGAAATTTAAAATATTCACGGTAAAAACTCCTTTATTGGGATTTGGTAATACTTCAATATTATTTTCATATTCAACATGACTATTTGAAACTGGAGGTCCTCCAAAATCATCTAACAAATTAGCTTCCCAAATTCCTCTTCCAAAAGTGGCGGCATAAAGCTTTTTATCTGTGTTGTGTATTTCTAACTCGCTTACAATTACATTGGGTAAAAAGTCTGTGTAAAGATGCCAATTGCTAGAAGTATCGTTTGTATAGTAAACGCCTTTGTCTAAGCCTAAATAAAGATTTCGGTTATTGGTGTTCTGATCTAAAACTACAGTGTTTGCAGGCAAGTTAGGTAAATTCATTGAAATGTTTTTCCATGTGGTTCCAGCATCATCACTATAATAAACCTTATTACTGTTAGAAAAACCTGCGCAAGTTACCCAAACTTCATCTGGGTTATTGTGGTTTGCCTCAATGGAAGTAAAGAATAAAGAATCGGGTAAACCCGCAGTAATATTGCTCCAATTGGTGCCTCCATCTTTGGTATAAAACATTTGAGAAGGCAAGCCTAAACTGTGGTAAAGTCTTTTGGCTACATAGATAATATCTGGATTATTGGGTATTACTTTTAGGGCTGAAGAAACTTGCGGTTGTCCTAATTCTGGAACATTATTAAAATTAGAAATCGGACTCCAAAACCCACCAATGTTTTTAGTTTGGTAAACTTGGCCATGCCCTGTAATTAAATGATTGTCGTCGTTAGGGTTTAACCAATAAGGCGTGGTCCAAGCTCCTTCTTCGTTTGCCCAAATATCATAGGTAAAATAATAATCATATGATGCTCCTGTATCAAAACTGCTGTAAATTCTGCCATACTGAGAAGACCCAAACAAAATGGCTTCATCACTAGGATGCAAAATCGCTTCCATGCCATCACCTCCAATAATATTTACCCAAGAATTGTCATTTTTTAAGAATGTACTGTTGTCTTGTGCACCGCCAATAACATCTCCTGAATTTCCTTCGCTAAGACCTATTCTATAAAACGATGTTATTTGCATTCCGCTTGAAATGTCTTCCCAAACAGTTGGCCAAACATAACCCCAATTGGCTTGAGCCCAATCTCCTATCTGTATATCATTTGTTCTGTAAAGTCCGCCATCGTTGCACAAATAAAACTTATTGTCTAAAGGGTTAACCTTAAATTGATGTTGGTCTGCATGAGTGCTTGGTCCATAATAATTTACCCAATAAGAAACGCCGTTGAATGAGTTTCCTCCATCATCAGTTCCCCAAATATTAACTCCCCCTACAAATACCCTGTTTTTATCTATCGGATCAACCACAATACATAAATCATAAGCTCCTTGTCCTCCTACCTCATCTACTCCATCGCTCCATGCCAAAATATTGGTAGAGTCTGATTTGTCAAATTTGGTTTGCCATGTTTTACCAGCATCTAAACTTTGGTAAAAACCATTAAAACCTCTATCAAGGTCACAAGCCACAGCGTATAAATAATTGGTATCGCTTAAAGCATAGGTAATTTCCACCCTTTGCACTTCATTTTTTGGTGCAAATGGAGCTGGTATTAATTTCCAAGTATCTCCAAAATCTGTTGATTTTAAAATGCATGCAGAGCCTGTATTGGTATTTTTCACCCATCCGCCAGCAGCGATTAAAACATTAGGATTTTCAGGATTCATTTCAAAATCCCAAATCATGCTATCCAAAATTTGCTTAAAATTATCTCCCCCGTCAATTGATTTAAAAATTCCTTCAACCCCTGCTGCAATAATTTCGTTTGGGTTGTTTGGGTTAACAAAAGTTCGCCTCATCAAAGTATTATTTCTTTGGGTTTGAGAATAGGTTAAACCCGTGGGTTGCCAAGAATTTCCTCCATCGGTAGTTTTGTAAACCCCTAAGCCATAATGCGTATGGCGTTTTCTATCATCTAAATCTAAGCCAACTCCTATGTAAGCAAAATCTCCCACGCAAATGTAAATTTCATCTGTATTGTTCGGATTTACCTCAATATCGCTAATTCTAAGCATGGGTAAATTATCAGAAAGTGGAAAATAAGTTTGTCCTCCATTTTCAGTTTTCCAAACTCCACCTTGTGCTACTCCAACCCAAAAAATATTTGCATCTGTTGGATGAAACTCAATGCAATTTATTCTTCCCATTCCATGATTTCCATAAGCACTTGCATTTGGTGGGCGATTAATAGGCCCTGCGGGAGACCAATTAGCCAAGCTAGATCGATCGCTCGCGGCAGATATTTTTTCGTTACTTGATATTGCTTTTAAAGCTTCATTTACGTTTGGCGCTTTATTTCCTAAAGTGGTGTTTTTTGAAGTTTCCTCTATCCACCTAGCTTGCCATTTCCAGCCTTTTTGTTTTTCGAAATCGGTGGATTTTTTCCATTTGTAAAAAGAATTTTCAAATTCGGGAACCGAAAATTCTTTGGTTTCTTGGAAGTTAAATTTATCAGATTCTTGGCCAGTTGAAAATAAGGGAAAAAATGCAAAGAGTAAAAGGAGGTTCTTCATCATAAAATTTTAAAATAAAACAACTAGGGAGTTCAAATGGTTGCTTAATTATTGTTGATTTGCAAACGCATGCAAAATAAAGAATCCATCTATACCTTACAATTTTTTCTGCTTTGCCTTAGCTCGGTATTGTTTATGGGTAGCTTTAACATGATAATACCCGAATTACCTAATTATTTAACCTCACTTGGAGGAGCAGAATACAAAGGATTAATCATTAGTTTATTTACTGTAACTGCAGGTTTATCTAGACCATTTTCGGGTAAAATGGCCGATACTGTAGGTAGAATGCCTGTAATGGTTGTTGGGGTTTTGGTTTGTATAGTTATAGGAGTTTTATATCCTGTTTTAAATTCCATTTTAGGATTCTTTTTACTTCGATTAATACATGGGTTTTCTACGGGATTTAAACCTACAGGCACCACAGCTTACTTAGCTGATATAGTACCAGATAAAAAAAGAGGTGAAGCTCTGGGAATTTTGGGCGTATCTGGCAGTTTAGGAATGGCTAGTGGACCCGTTTTAGGAAGTTACATTGCTGCTGAATACGGAACAGACATTATGTTTTATAGTTCATCTGTTGTTGCGCTCCTATCTATTTTGATTTTGGCAGGCATGAAAGAAACTTTAGAAATAAAGGAGAAGTTTTCGGCAAAAACCTTTAAAATTAATTTTTCAGATGTTTATGACCCTACTGTTTTAGGGCCTTCTGTAGTTATGCTATTAACCACTTTTTCATTTGGTTCAATTTTAACTTTAGTTCCTGATAAAAGTGATTTTCTTGAGGTTTCTAACCGAGGTTTATTCTTCTCATTTATGCTTGTTTCATCTATTGGAATTAGGTTAATTGCCGGAAGGGCTTCTGATATTTATGGTAGACGAAACCTTTTGTATTTTGGAACCCTAATTTTAGCCACGGGCATGGCAATAGTGGCGTTTTCTGAAACTACTTTTTGGTTTTTTACAGGAGCTATAGTATTGGGTATCTCAGTAGGTGTAAACTCTCCTACAGTTTTTGCTTGGACAGTTGATTTAGCAGACCCAAAACATAGGGGACGCGCCATGGCCACCATGTACATAGCCCTGGAAATTGGGGTTGGTTTAGGTGCGTTTATTTCAGGATTTATCTACAACAACAACCAAGGTTATTTTATCTATGCCTTTTTGTTATGTTCACTACTTGCTGTGGCAGCTTTTATTCAACTTTTGGTTACTAAACCAAAACACAAATAAATTCAAGTTATTTAAGTTGCCTTCTTCAAATTGTTTTATTTGAGCTATTGTCAAAAAACAAGGTGAATGTCTTATCAATATAAGGTAGATACCCTAAAAAAAAGCATGTTATAAAAATCATCTTTGATTAAACTTCAAACCTTAATCAAAATGAAAACAAAATTATTTACCCTGCTATTTTTGGGTTTCTCCATCGGAATGAATGCCCAAACTCCATTTCAAAAAGCTAATGCTGACGTAGAAACCTCATTAAAAAAAATGACCTATGATTTCCCAAAAGAAAAAATTAATGGAAAAAATGGCGCAGGTTACAGCCTAAGGCCTGAATTGCTAGAGAAACCTGTAAAAAAAGTTGCATTAATTACTTTTTTTATTGAAGATGTCGGAATGAGCAAAGAAAATGAAATGATAAATACAGCAAAAGCCTGGAGAACTTCTGATGGGCTTGCTCAAGTTTTTGCAGATAAATTTTACGAACAAGGTATGGAAACTTTAAAAGAGACTTTTAAAAAAGATGGCATTGAAATACTTATGCCAAATGAATACCTAGATACCCAAGAAAAAAAGGATTATTATAGCGCGATGATGATTAGGCATAGTATTTTGAAAAAGCAAAAAACTACAGGTGCATCAGCATCTGTAAGTTCTAAATCATCCATGCCTCTTGGTGGTGGATGAGTTCAAACCACAACAAGTACAATGTCTGCTAGTGTAAACAGAATTAGGGTAACACCAACTGGAACTGAATTAAAATCATTATTCTTTTTAAATGAGGCTCCATATACCAAGGGTTATAAAGGAGATCCTAAACCCATGTCTTTACCGGCAATTGGTTTGTATGACAAAAACCAAGCTGAACATTTAGGCCTAGAGCTACCTAAAACTTTTGATGTTGATGCTGTTTTGGCGGTTTATGTGGTAGTGAACAAAATGAACCAGAAAAAAGAAATTTATGCAGTTAGAAGTATCACAGGTTACATGTGGGGACCTAACCCAATACAAAGAGAAGAAGGCAAAACAGGATTAATTTATACCAGAGGGCTTATGTATTGCGGTGCTAGAGCTTTTTATGGCAAAGGCCTTATTTTTAAAGATGAAAAGAAATACCCTGAGTTTGATTATTCGGGTTTTGAAAATGCTATGGGCGCAATTGCTGCACGCATGACAAATTACCTCACAACAAATGGAATAGCGTCAAATAATAATAAACCGATAAAAATAAAAGCCCAATGATTTACATTGGGCTTTTGGTTTTATTAAAGTTTTAAATTTGGATATGCGCTATGTAAAAATTCTTTTGATAATTTTTTGCACTCAAAATATTTTTGCCCAAAGCACTTTTTTGAAACCGCACAATTTCACCTACTCAGGTTGGAGAGCTGGCTTTAGACCCGGAGTTTACAATTCTGTAGATAGCGGATTTAAGCATTTGGTTTATATTGATGGATTTGGAATAAGCAACCACAATAAATTTGTTTCTTACAATAAATATGGCGAGAAAGTTCATGAGTATTGGTCTCCAATTAACTATGAAGTTTTTAGAGTTTACAAACAATTAAAGGATGGTTCTGACTTTTTTTCGGGCAAAAGTTCACGAACTTGGGAGCCATATTCTTGCATATCTACAAGCAAGGTAAATAAAGCCAACAATATTTTTTATGACTCTACCAAGTATTCTAACGATGTAATTAGTTTGAATGACTCATCATTTTTTACTTTTCAAGAAGATACTAATGCTTTTTCGCTAAACTATTACCACAGGTCTGACTCACTAGCTTGGAAGCTAAACAAAAGTCAAATTACTGGGATTCCAGATTCTTTATTCGATTTTATTTGGCCAAAATTCATAGGAACAACAAAAAACTCTGTTTTATTCCATTTAATTGTTTTGAAGCAGGCAAACCCCAATAACCTCTTGATAAAGAATGAATTTGTAAAAGTTGGAAAAAATGGTTCGATCAAAAAACGAGTCCTTAACCAGCATAACCTTTTTGAAATTCATACCTCAAAAAACTCATTAAATTTATTGTATTTGCAAGGGTATGACTCTAGCTATTTTCCGCTACAGGAGGCCATTATTTTAGATACTAACTTCTATTATTTTTCTACGGTTTCTCATCCTATGCTTCCTACTACTTGGAGTATTGATGCCATTATGCCTGAGAAAAAGAAAACCGTATATGTTTCTTTTAGAGTTAAAGATTCAATCATCACCAATAATAATTGGAAAACAGAGGTTGTAAAATTTGAAATCGATTATCAAAATAAAAAACTAACGCCTAAAAAGAAATTTAGCTTATTTTTCAATCAACAAGGCTCAATACAATGTGATACTTGTTTTATTCATCCTGGAGGCTTTTTTAGGTCAAAACACGACGGTGGTTTTCATTTTCAATTAGGAAGTTATTTTACGCAAGAAACAGCTTGGTTGGGCAAATGCGATAGCCTTGGGAACATTGATTTTATTGATCCGAAAAGCACATTGCAAATGAACCCTCCCTTATTTGTTGGAGAAAAACAACCTAAATACAACAATTTAGTAGTTTTCCCAAATCCTACTAAGGGTTTGGCTTTTGTAACGGGATTGCCAAATGCTGGAACCATTTCTATTTTAAATGCTCAAGGTAAATTAATTTACCACAGCAAAACCACAGGTAACCATTGCACCATTGAAACTGAGTTTTTACCAATCGGAATTTACTTTATTCAGTTTCAGTCAGACGATGGCTGCTGCACTCGATTCGGAAAATTAGTGGTTAAGAATTAAGCGTTTTATAGGTCTCGATACTTGCTCATACTTCGCAAACTCGACCTGACAGCGAATTAAGCCATTACCTTATTTATTTGACCTAATTCATAATTATTAATTCTCAATTATTCATTAGGCGAAAGCCCTACATATTCCTCCTGTACTGCCCTCCTACTTCAAACAAAGCATTGGTAATTGAGCCTAATGAGCAATATTTACAAGCTTCCATTAATTTTTCGAAAATGTTTTCGTTGTTAATAGCGGCCTCTTGCAATTGTTTTAATTGTTCTTCAACAATCTCTTTATTTCTAGAAATAAGTGATTCAACAGTTTTTATTTGAACCTGTTTCTCTTCTTCAGTTGCCCTAATAACTTCCTTAGGTAAAACTGTTGGAGAACCTTTTGAGCTCAAATAGGTATTTACACCAATAATTGGAAACTCACCATTGTGCTTTAAAGTTTCGTAATACAAACTTTCGTCTTGTATTTTACCACGTTGATACATGGTTTCCATAGAGCCTAAAACGCCACCTCTTTCAGTAATCCTGTCAAATTCTAACAAAACAGCTTCTTCAACCAAATTGGTTAAATCTTCAATAATAAAAGATCCTTGCAACGGATTTTCATTTTTAGCTAAACCTAACTCTTTGTTGATGATTAACTGAATGGCTACAGCTCTCCTTACAGACTCTTCGGTTGGTGTTGTAATTGCCTCATCATAAGCATTGGTATGCAACGAGTTACAGTTATCATAAATGGCATAAAGCGCCTGAAGCGTGGTTCTAATATCGTTAAAATCAATTTCTTGGGCATGTAAGCTTCTACCTGATGTTTGAATATGGTATTTCAACATTTGAGCTCTTGGATTCGCGCCATACTTGTTCTTCAAAGCTTTTGCCCAAATTCTTCTGGCAACTCTTCCAATAACAGCATATTCTGGGTCAATTCCGTTTGAGAAAAAGAATGAAAGGTTTGGTCCGAATTTATCGATGTCCATTCCCCTGCTCAAATAATATTCAACGTAAGTAAAGCCATTGGCCAATGTAAATGCCAATTGGGTAATTGGATTGGCTCCTGCCTCAGCAATGTGATAGCCCGATATGGATACAGAATAGAAATTTCTAATGTTTTGGTTGATAAAATATTGCTGAACATCTCCCATTAATCTTAGAGCAAATTCAGTAGAGAAAATACAAGTGTTTTGCGCTTGGTCTTCTTTTAAAATATCGGCTTGCACCGTACCCCTAACCTGACTTAAAGTTTTTGCCTTAATAGTTTGGTAAACATCGAATGGTAAAACCTCATCTCCTGTAACTCCCAAAAGCATCAAACCTAAACCATTGTTACCTTCTGGCAAATCACCCTGGTAAGTTGGCACAGGCATACCCAAAGCCTTGTATTTGGCTTCAATTTTTTGTTTTACTTCTTTTTCTAAGCCATTTTCTTTGATGTAAATTTCGCATTGTTGATCAATTGCGGCATTCATAAAAAAGCCTAACAACATTGGCGCAGGGCCATTAATTGTCATTGATACTGAAGTTGTAGGGTTTGACAAATCAAAACCTGAGTACAATTTTTTAGCATCGTCTAAACAACAAATCGAAACACCTGAATTTCCAATTTTTCCGTAAATATCTGGTCTGTGGCCTGGATCGTTTCCGTAAAGTGTAACCGAATCGAAAGCAGTTGAAAGCCTTGCTGCGGGCATGCCTAAACTCAAGTAATGAAACCTTCGGTTTGTTCTTTCTGGTCCACCCTCTCCAGCAAACATTCTGGTTGGGTCTTCACCTATTCTTTTAAAAGGATAAATACCTGCAGTATAAGGAAATTCGCCTGGCAAGCCTTCTTGCAAACTCCATTTTAGCATATCGCCCCAAGAACTAAATTTTGGGGTCGAAACTTTCGGAATTTGTGAATGAGACAAAGACTCACTATGGGTTTTGATTTTTATTTCTTTATCGCGAACTTTAAACACATATTCGGGTGCCGAATACAATGCCATTTTATCGGCCCAACCGTCAATAACTTGTTTGTTGTGTGGGTCTAAATCTAAAGCTGCTTGGTTGTAGGCTTTTGTTAAACCTTCAATTAGGTTTTCTTTTCCTTCAAGGTTAGATTCTTTTAACGATACAATTGATTTGTGATAACCATAAAGCTTTTCAGCAACTGCAGCTTGCTCATTTACCCATTTGTCGTAGGCTCTGTTGTTTTCTGCAATTTCAGATAAATAGCGAGTTCTTTTTGGTGGAATGATGAAAATCTTCTCACTCATTTCCTTCGAAATTGAATAGGTAGATTTTAAATCGGCTCCAGTTTTTTGAACCAATTCATCCATTATTTTTTTGTACAAAGAGTTTGTTCCCGGATCGTTAAACTGTGAAGCGATAGTTCCAAAAACTGGAATATCATCATCGTTAACATCCCATAATTGATGGTTGCGTTTGTATTGCTTTTTTACATCGCGCAAAGCATCTAAAGCTCCTCTTTTATCAAACTTGTTTAAGGCAATAATGTCAGCAAAATCTAACATATCGATTTTCTCAAGCTGAGTTGCAGCACCATATTCAGGTGTCATAACATACAAGCTTACATCGCTATGGTCTAAAATTTCGGTATCAGATTGGCCAATGCCTGAAGTTTCAAGAATAATCAAATCAAAACCCGAAACTTTTAATATGCTCAAGGCATCATCAACGTGTTTAGACAATGCCAAGTTTGATTGACGCGTAGCTAATGAACGCATGTAAACCCTGTTATTTCTAATGGAATTCATTCTGATTCTATCGCCTAACAAAGCACCACCCGTTTTTCTTTTAGATGGATCAACAGAAACTATCGCCAGTTTTTTATCTTCAAAATCGAGTAAAAACCTTCTTACCAATTCATCTACAGAAGAGGATTTTCCTGAGCCTCCAGTTCCTGTAATTCCAAGCACTGGGGTTTTGCCATTTTTGGCTTTATCTCTAATGGTTTGTAATAAATCTTGGTGCTCATCGGGGAAGTTTTCTGCTGCAGAAATAACCCTTGCAATAGTGTGAGGAGAACTTAAATCTAGTTTTTCTAAACCACCATTTAACTTATCTCCAACAGGGAAATCGCTTTTTTGAACAAGGTCATTTATCATGCCTTGCAAACCCATTGATCTTCCATCATCTGGATGATAAATTCTTGTGATGCCGTATTCGTGAAGCTCTTTAATTTCTTCTGGTAGAATGGTGCCTCCACCTCCACCAAAGATTTTGATGTGAGGCGCACCCTTTTCTTTTAGCAAATCGAACATGTATTTGAAATACTCAATGTGTCCACCTTGGTAGGATGTCATGGCTATGGCCTGAGCATCTTCTTGAATAGCACAATCAACAACTTCTTCCACACTTCTATCGTGTCCTAAATGAATTACCTCAACCCCTGTTGATTGAATAATTCGGCGCATGATATTGATGGCTGCATCGTGTCCATCAAATAAGGAAGCAGCAGTTACTATTCTTACTTTATTGATGGGTTTATAAGGATCAATATTTTTCATTGCTATCGCATTTTTGGGTCTGCAAATTTATTTAATTATGAGGAGTTTGGAGATGGGAGAAAGAGAAAAGACAATGGATAAAAGATTATAGATAAAGGATGACGGAGGTTAGAGATTAGAGAAAGGTAATTCATTAAAAAACCAAGTCTGACATTGAGCTTTGTCCGATAGTTATCGGACGAAGATTCATCAATTTTAATTTTGGAAACTTTCTGTTTTGTCTGTCCTTCGACTGCGCTCAGGATGACAAAAAAAAATAAGCATTTAAATAAACAAATTTCTAGTCATGCCGGAAGGCGGGCTCACTCTTTTTGCAAAAGAGGTTAGATATGACAAAACTCACAAATGATTAAAATGAAAAAGAAAATCCATTCTCTACGGTAATTATTCTATTGGGTATTCCAATGGGTGGGTTAGAATCTTCCAAATAATTAAAGGTTAATTTAAAACCTAAATTTTTATTGAAAGCAATTTTGAGAGCAGTTTGGTTGGATATTCTAAAATCTAAAAATTGATTGGCCAAAGGTTGGTAATAGAAGATATTATTGAGGGTTACAGATTTTCCAATTGGAAAATCAAGCGAATAGTAAGAGCTAAACCTTGCATCGCGGTTTGGAGTAGTTTGCTCCTGTATTTCTTCATATTCATACATAATAGAGAGGCCGATATAAAAATCTATCGAATCAGTTTTAAGAGGTTTTAACCTCAAGCCAGTTCCCGTTAAATTTCTAAGTTTTATTTTCTGAATTCGGTTGTATTGAGTTTGCTGAAACACCTCCCATTTTAACCTTGCATTTTTAACCAAATTTTGATTAAAACGCAAATGCCCAAAACCTCTGTTGATGAGGTCTTCATTTTCTCCTTTCAACAACCCAAAATCTCCAAAAATTAAAAAATTATTGGTTTTGTTTTCGATTAAAATTTTACTTTGATTTGACAATTGCCAAATAGTTTGTGTGTTCTGCGTGTAACTTCCGTTTAATTCGAATTTACCAAACACACCTTTTTCATTTTTAGAAAACCTTTGAGATTCAATATCTACTACCTGAGAAAACACCTCAAATTGATAAAAAAGCAATGAAATGAAAAGAAATAATACTGATATTTTTTTACCCACAATAAAATTTATTTTTAATAACTCTATTCGATTTTCAACTTAAAATATTATTATTCGTCCATCGATTAAAAAAATTAAACCGCAAATAAAATGTCTTTTAGAGATAGAATTTCAAATTGGGCTTCGATTGGGTTAATTGCTACTTTTTTACTCATTATGCTTTTCTTTTTGTTAGATTCTTCTAAATCTGAAGTTGGCAATTCTACCAAAATAGAATCTAACTCTACCAATAATTCACAAAATAATTTTTCCTCGTTCAACGGTAATTAATCCAAGTAAGGTTAAATTTACAACTTGAACATCAAGTTATTTTTATTGTTTGGTGTTTAATTAAAACACCTCTAATGAGATATTTACCCCTTTTAATCGTTTCGTTAATTTTATTTGGCTGCAATCCAAAACAAAAAGAGGAATTAAAACAAACTCCTTTGTCTATTAGTGAAAGGGCTGAATGGGAATTACTCAGGTTAGCCGATCCGCAAACTGGCGAAATACCACCAAACATAAGGGCCAGAGAATTAAAATTCGCTCAAAGCTTACCTACAGACAATCAAATATTTAGAAAAAAAACAAGTGACTGGAAACAAATTGGGCCTTACAACGTTGGCGGGAGAACAAGGGCTGCGGCAGTTGATGTAACAAACGACAATATCATACTTGCAGGTGGAGTTTCTGGCGGCATGTGGCGAACCGAGAATCAGGGTCAAACCTGGATAAAAACCAGCGCAAACGATCATCACCATAGTGTAACTTGTTTAACACAAGACAAAAGACAAGGAAAAGAAAATGTTTGGTATTATGGCTCGGGAGAAGGTATTGGAAACTCGGCCACTAAATTATTTTCGGCAGATTATGTTGGAGATGGTGTTTATAAATCTACTGATGGCGGAAAATCTTGGTTTCCTTTACCCTCAACGCAAAGTAACTCGCCACATTCACAAGAACCTTGGGATTTTATTTGGAATATAACTATTGACCATTCCATTGATACTGCAGATATTGTTTATGCTGCTACAACAGGCAGGGTAATGAGAAGCTACGATGGTGGAATTACTTGGAAAATTGCAGTTGGCACTACCAATGGCTTTCTTTCAACTTATTCTGATATTATGATTACACCAAATGGAGTAAAGTACGCTACTTTTAGTTCAGATGGTTCTGTTGGTGGAATTTACAGATCAGAAGATGGGGTAAATTGGACCAATATTACACCTTCAAATTTCTCTACAAGTTATAGCAGAATCGTATCAGCAGCTGACCCATTGAATGACAACAAAGTTTATTTTTTAGCCAATGTTGCAAATGGAGGTAAAAGATCAAATCCAGATGACAAAAACTCTGAAAGAAATGCTCTTTGGCGTTACACTTTTAAAAGTGGAAATGGAGCAGCAAATAATGGTACTTGGGTTGATTTAAGTCAAAATATTCCGGCAGGGAATAATTTTAGAAACAGGTTTCAAAGCCAAGGAAGTTATGATATGGTTGTTACTGTAAAGCCCGATGACCCAAATGTGGTTTTTATAGCAGGTACAAACATGTATCGCTCTACAGATGCCTTTACAACGGAAAATAACATTACCCATATTGGAGGATATACACCTTGGGAATCATCAACCTTTGAGTATCGATATCCAAAAAATCATCCTGATTTTCATGTAATTAATTTTTTAGGTGGAAATCCTAATTATTGTTTTGTAGCTAATGATGGAGGTTGCTATTTTACCAAAAACATTATGGCAGATACCGTAAAATGGGAAGACATAAACAGAGGTTATTACACTACTCAATT
>Ga0209533_1001173_pt1 | contig 24809 bp, 25 predicted proteins | sample COG_04_FD_184748 | JGI IMG/M metagenome (GOLD analysis project Ga0209533, IMG submission 184748) | Pelagic Microbial community sample from North Sea - COGITO 998_met_04 (SPAdes) (version 2) | ecosystem: Environmental > Aquatic > Marine > Neritic zone/Coastal water | place: Helgoland, sampling...
AGGCCACCTTACAAAAACAGCATGGTTTTTCACCACTGAAAGTATCTTGCAAACCTTGCTTAATAGAACCTGATTCTAAAGCATAAGTTGGAATCATATAAAGCCAACCTATGAACTGAATACCTGGGGCTATCGTTAATTGTAGCAGCGCTATACTCGCTACAATTTTAAAAGTTCTAGATTTATAAAAAGAAGCTAAGTTCATCAACGCAGATAATCTAGGCATTTTATCTTACCTTGACAAGCATTTTAAAAAAATCTACTTTTAAATGCATGAAAGTGATAAAACTTCTAAGAATTCTTCTAAAGCAATCTCTCCTTGTTGTCATTTTTTCAAGCTATTTTACACATTTAAGTCTGTCTCAAGACAACAGTTTATCGACCAACCAATCACTCTCTCTTTGGGTAGAAAATGATTCACCCTCTATTAAGGACAAAGATTACACCAGTGGAGTTAGAATTGCTTACACGCAATCTATCGATGAGTTTAATGCCTTCACTCGATTCTTAGAGCCTCTCACCTCTATCTATAATACCAGTTATAGTACCAATCTTGGCTACTCACTCACACACATGCTGTTTACGCCTGAAACACCAAGCAGTTACACTCAACCAGTAGGTGAGCGGCGCTACGCGGCGTGGATAGGCATACAAACCGCCTTGATTGGCCAGAGCTCTAAGCACCAAAGTGTTCTGGGATTCACTCTAGGTGCTACAGGCTCTCCTGCCATGGGAGAAAAAATCCAAGACAGCATCCATGACATCACTAAATCAGCCAAATTTAATGGCTGGGATAATGAAATACCTAGCGAAGCCACCCTTGGGCTCAGCTGGTCTCATTTACAAAATATAAAACTAAGTGAACGAGCATCTATAACTCCTGGAGTGATACTCGAAGCCGGCAATTTCAGGACTCAAGCTATCGCTACTCTGGGGATTCAGTATGAAATATGGGGTGATACAGATCCTTTTACTCTTCCCTTTGTTAATTCAACTGGATTTATCACACCATCCTCGATGAGCAAAGGTCACAGTCTGTCACTGTTTTCATATTTTTCTGAATACTTCGTAGCACATGATGTCACTCTTGATGGCTCGTGGTTCCATAATAATGATACCGGTAATACAAGAGAGCCTTTAGTATTTAGAGGCTCAGCAGGACTTAAGTATCAATGCGCGAATTGGCTCATTACTCTAAGTTACATGGAGACTACTGATGCGTATTCAACTCAGAGACTTCCTTCTAAAATGGCCAACCTTAATGTCACTTATTCTTTTTAAAGGCTATTGATCCACTTTTGTAATGGTTCTTGTCCATCAAAGACATCAATTTCAATACGCAAATAAAATAAAGGCAAATCTAGGTGACTGGGTTTAGGGAATTTTACCGCATCTTTCTCAGTCATAATAATCGCATCAGCACCTTGATCTGCAGCTAACTGAGCAATCTTATTCACCTCTTTAAGTGTGTATTCATGGTGATCCACAAAGCGCCTTGTCGCAATAATGTCAGCACCTAATTTTTCCAGTTTTTCTTCAAAACTCATAGGGTAAGCAATCCCACTCACTGCAATCACATGCTTACCTTGTAAGTAGCTCAGCGGCAGTTGTTGGTCACCATGCACTTCTTGCAAGTATTGCTCATGATGTGAACTCGTCATGAGCATAGCACAAGGGTTGTACTTTCTAAGTTGCTCATTCAAATCTTGATGCACCTGCCCACCAGACTTAGTGACTAATATATGGGTGGCGCGGCGCAAATGAGGAGCAGGTTCACGCAATGTACCCCTTGGCAACATGAAGCCTGTACCATATGGATAATTAGCATCTACCAAAACTACATCAAAATCATGGTGTAAATCCAAGTACTGCATCCCGTCATCAAGTAGTAACACATCAGATTTTAGGTATTTAATTGCAAATTGAGCGGCCTTAGTTCTCTTCTTATCTACTAACACTGCTACACCATCAAGATTTTTAGCCAACATGTAAGGTTCATCACCTGCATATTTAGGACCTAAATAGACCTGTTCACCATCACTGACTATTTTAGGCAGATCTTCTTCACTAAGTCCTGTCTTTTCTGACCATAGGGTTTGAGGCTTTTTAAGCGCATGACTTTTATAACCTCGACTTAAAATAGCAACACGTTTGCCTTGAGCTCTTAGTTGCTTAGCGAGCATTTCAACCACAGGGGTTTTACCGGTTCCCCCCGCTGTAATATTTCCTACACTAATAGTCAATACTCCGGCTGCTTGACTAGGCTTGATGCGATGACGGTAGAGGTAGAGTCGAATTTTTACTCCCACATAAAAAATCCAAGAAACCCCACGCAAAAAAATACAAAGCAATCTAGCTCTTAAGCCCTTGATACGACCAAAGATAACTTCAGTAGCCCAAAATTCAAATTGCTCAAGTTGCTCTTTCACTACTCTTTATATCTATAACCCTCTCTTAAAAAGCAAGCTTAGTTTTGGATGAGCTTTGTCACAACCTCTACTGATTTAGGAGCTTGATAGTTAGCTAGCGATTGCTTCATCACGCGCCAAGCTTTAGCATCATCTTTTAATAACTCTTCAACGGCCAAACGCAATAACATAGGAGTATTCGCTAGGTGCCCAGCACCGATACGCTCAAGTAATTCTAAATTCCCCTCTTCTTGACCAGGAACTAAATCACACACTAACATCGGACATTGAGCAGCGATAGCTTCATGCACAGTCGCTCCCCCTGCTTTAGCTAAAACTAGGTGATGCTGACTCATGAGTTCTGGTACTTTTTTGGTCCATGTCTTGAGTTTCACCTTGCCTGGGTGCTCCTTTTTGAAAGCTTCACATGCCTTATAAAGTCGTTTAAAATTTTCACCTAATACCATCGTGAGGTTAATAGGCATATCGACATTTAAGGAGAATATAGCCTCGCATAAGGCTAACGACTCTTTTTCACTACGATTAGCGAAAAACAAAATATCAAATGACGCCATAGGAGCATCTCCAGATAGAGGAGTTAACTCAAAAAACTTCTCCGACACAGGAAACCCTGTCACATGCAGGCTATCAACCCTCGTTTTGCTTATATTAATTCTACGTGCCGTGTATTTATCGGTGACGAGTAAGCTGTCTTGTTTAGCTTTAAGCCAAGTATTATTAATGTGTAAAGAATCAGTAATGAGTGTATGCACCTCAATTTTATCTGGATATTTTCTGCGAATTTTTTGCAACCAGTAAGCGTAAATAGGATAAGTACTAATGATAACGACTTGATTACCTTGCTCTAAATCTACGATCACTTTATCTCTTAAATTCTGTTTGATTTTTTTAATCCCAGGAAACCATAGATGTGATAAATTACAGTTTTCAGTTACATGGTACAGGCGCCTCCAAATAAACGGCGTGTAAATAGTGGCAAACCTATACAGTTTATTCAGAATCCAACTCAGCTTTGGCGCCACCTCTGAACAAGGGTCAAGATGCGTGACTTGACTGCCTACGCCCTCTTTCGCTAAGTATTGAGCTAAATTTTTAGCAGCAGTAGTATGCCCATGCCCAAAACTTGCACTCAAGCAGTAAATAACAGGCTTGTTTGACATACTATTGAGGAGCGGCAAATTTGATATCTGCGGCTTTAATAGCTTCGTTTTGCTCCTGAGGTGCTTGTTTCTTAAGCTTGTCTAGCCAACCATTGACATTATCCCCTACATCTTTAGTGGTGATAAATATCATAAAACCAATGAGCAATAAGGCACAAAAGCTTTGAATAGGTTCAAGGACTCTAGCGCTCACTGGCTTCTTCCTAATCAGTTGCAAAAAGGCTAAAGTAATGTGTCCGCCATCAAGCACAGGTAACGGAAGTAGATTGAAAATCATTAAATTAACATTGATAACCACCATAAAGCTCAAAATAAAGCGCCAACCATCAGGAGATTGCAAAATACTAGCTAAATCACCTACGATACCAACAGGCCCAGAGAAATGCGCCACTGACATGTGATTATTCTTATTAGAGATGACCTGCATGCTTCTAAATATCATTAAAAAGCCATCTTTTAATTGCTCCGCAATACTGGGGTACACGATACCTCTGGTGATATAGTTTTGCCAAGTAATGCCAATCATCGGCGTCTCTATCGATTCTGGATAAATAGGTTTTTGTGGGACTAAGCTTGTGCTTAATAGCAGACCATCACGCTCATAGCCTAAAGCCAATAACTGAGGCTCTCCTGATTCTGCATAATGTTGATTCAGCTTATCACTAAATACCGCAAAACTATAAATAGCTTGCCCGTCTATCGACACAATTTCATCTCCAGCCTGCAAACCTGCTAATTGCGCGGGACTGTTATTTTGGTTCACTGCGGCAATAACGAGTGGTTGAGCTGGAGCGATACCTACCTGCCTCACCCCGTCACGTTGATACCAAGCTTTTTCCTCAAAAGCAGGATCAGCATACAAGGTTAGTTGCTCATCACCGCGCTGCACAAGAAATTTGGTCTGCCTTTCCATGCCTAAGATAATTAGCTCGCGTACTGACTTAAGAGAGCCAAAGAAACCTTCAACCGCTGTATCATCAATCTCTAAAATATCATCCCCTGCTTGCAAGCCTGCTTGAGCTGCAGGAGAACCTTCCTGCACGTAGCCGATTCTCGTTTCTTGATAAAGCGCATCTGGCTTACCACAGAAAAAAACAATCACCGCAAAGAGCACCGCGGTTAAAAAGCTAAATAACGGCCCTGCAAAAGCGACAATGATTTTATCGAGTGGGCTAATTTCTGGTAATTGTTCTTTATCTGTATTTTCGACAGAGCCTTCTATGGTCTCCATGCTCGCCATTTGTGGTAACGACACAAAACCACCAAAAGGAATCGGAGCCAAACCATACTGGACACCATCGACTGTTTTTTTCCAAAACGGTTTACCAAAACCAATTTGAAATCTATCCACATAAAGCCCTCTCCAACGAGCCGCCAAAAAATGCCCTAATTCATGCGTGAATATAATAAAGCTAAATAGAATAAGAACAAAAAATATACTGATAATAATCATAAGAAAAAAGGTATAGAATTAATTTCTAGAACGACCTCTATTTGGTCTTGAGTTTGATTTTTTTTCATAGCGACCTTTAATCGCTAACACCACACTATCACAACGTGATGATTTTTCAGAAAGAGGCGCTTTCTCAATAGCTATACTAAAACCACAACGCTGGAGAGCCTTGGTCAAGTTTTTGTCTACACGAGGCACTAAAATCGCTAAAATACCACCCGAAATAAGGCTGTCTGATATCACTTGCAACAAGCTCTCATCCTCGACTTCAAAATAACTATCAAAGGTTTCAATCGCATGATAATCAATCACCACAGCATGGTGTTTGGGTTGTGATGGCTGAACTAAGGCCTGAAAAATACTCTTATTAGCATCTAATAACTCAATTCTAGGGTCACTATTAAGTACTGATTCAGGCAGAAACCTACCATGCCAATCTACCAAATCTTGACTAGGTTCATACACAAACCATTTACCTCCTTTTTGCGGCAGAAACTTGCCTACAGCAGCCACTGCATTTCCCAAACCTAAACCTAAGAAAAAGACTTTAGGTTGTTTGGCTTGAGTGATAGGAGCACAAGCTAACTCAGCTAGTACTTGAGCCGTCTTGTTAGCAAATGTAGATGCTACATTATTTAAATTAGTTTTAAGATAATAAGAGCCATCATGCTCATGCAAAAACAGATCATGACCATTAATCATGGGAGCTTGCGCTAATTGAACAACTGGTTTCATGGTAAAATTAATAATTTGAGCACTTTAAAAAATAACACAGACAGCAACTGTCCTTACTCATTCTAGAATCAAGGTATAAGTCAATTTATACATTGTCAATTTTTGATTATCTATTTATATTCAAACCGTATTCCTCTTAGACTTCTTAATATGAGCACTTTATTTGAAAAAATCATCGCCCGTGAAATACCCGCTGACATTGTCTACGAAGATGATATTTGCATCTGCTTTAAAGATATAGAACCGCAAGCGCCAACCCACTTACTTTTGGTCCCTAAAAAAGTCATTACAGGCATAGGCCTCGCCCAAGCACAAGACGCGCAAATCCTTGGTCATCTTATGGTGACTATTCCGACTATTGCCCAGCAACAAGGGTTTGCCAGTGATGGGTTTAGAGTGACTATCAATCATGGATCTGATGGAGGACAAACTGTAGACCACTTGCACTTACACTTACTCGCTGGCCGCTCACTCACATGGCCTCCAGGCTAAGCCATAGCTATCTACTCATTATATGCGCTACCGTTTTTTTCATCACCTCTCTTTGGGTTTTAGGCTCGTACTCGGGCTCATTATGCTAGCGTGTATCTATTTGGCTCTCACCCTGCCTTACTCTGGTAGTGTTAATATTACTAAACAAGGTGAAACTCTATGGAAAGAACAACTCGCGAGTCACCCTTACCTTAAAAACGACCTTAACCAACAGCTAGCTGAACAACATTACTCACAAGCTCTCAAAGCCTCTAACTTAGGCCAAGACTACCTCATTGATGAGGCCCTATCCCAAGCGCGCAAGTATAGCCAAGAAGAAAGCTTAAGTCACAAAATCGACGCCTGGATAGCTTCAAGGAAAGTCAGCCAATGGCTCAACCCTAACTACTTAGAAGACAAGCTCATTTACCAAGTTGCTTCAGGAGACAGTTTGAGCAAAATTTCATCGAGGAACAGTACGACTCTACGCAGCATCTATTACCTAAACAGCATGTCTAACTTTAACCTCTATGCTGGAAGCGAGCTCATTATTAAGCCTCTTAATTACAACATCATTGTCAATCTCAAGGAGAGTTCTCTTTCTCTCTATGACCAAGATAATTTTCTCTGTGCTTTTCCTGTAGAAATCATTCGTGAGCGCACACACATCAAAACTAAGAGACCTTATCAGTTGGGGCAATTTCTAGCGCAAAAAGATGGCAACAATTATGAACTCCAAAAAGAAGGCTACTTAGAAGCCTTTAAACGTTTTAGGATTAAGAGTATTCAGCTAGATATTTCTGACAACCGTTTTAAAGACCCTCAAACTAAGATTGACGGCATCTACCTCGACCCTCTAGATATGGAAGACCTCACCCTATTACTTAGAGAGGGTAACACTATTACCTTTATTTAAAAATTAACTTTTCTAATCCTATGTCTTCTCTACCCATCATCTGCAAAATAACTCCTTGGTTTTTGCTGCGCATCGGGGCCATTACAGTTCTTTTAGCTATTTTTGCCGTTGCTTTTTATATCGATGGCACAAAAAAGTACAAAGAGAAAAACTGGGAGTATTATAGCTACCAACCCTTCAAAATCGCGGGAGAGAAGTACAATGAACTCATCCAAAACAACAACTTAACCAAAGAAAGCTGGAAAGCTTGGATTGACGCTCAAGAACCTGTCTGGCCAGAAGAAGGCTACGCCGTGATTAGCGAGCAAGCTGACCTCAATGCCAAGTGGCCAACCATCCTCTATCAGTTAGCAGACAACCCTAATCAAACTTACCAGAAAATCCCAGCATGGAAACTCTGGGAGACCTACTCCGCTGACTACCCTTTTCAGGCCAGTCACGAGCCAGATCACGCCTACACGCTCAAACAAATTGAAATGCAAATCATCTGCTTTTATGCCTGCCTAGTACTTGTTGCCTTAGGTATTATCATCACCCTATTTTTGAGCAAGCAAACACTAAGAATTACGGAAAACGGCGATTTAGCTTTTATGCATCTAACTATCCCTCAAGAGCAATGGGTGGAGTTGCAGGATCAAAAATGGGAGACAAAAGGCATCGCTTATTTACACTATTTAAATGCCAACCATAAAGCCAAAAAACTACGTTTAGATGGCTTTGTTTATGGTGGTTTTGATGACAGCAAGCAAGTCTCCAGCGAAAACCTTGTCAACTACATCAAAAAAAATATGAAAAAAAATAAAAAATAGACTTGGCAAGTTCGTCCAAAAAGGTTTCTTTGGGGAAGAACAAGGTTAGCAATAACCACCATTCACTTAAAATTAATTTAATTATTATGTCTGACATCCAAAACAAAGTTACTAGTATTATCGTCGACCAGCTTGACGTAAATGAAGATCAAGTTACACTTGAAGCAAAATTCATCGAAGATTTAGGTGCTGATTCACTCGACGTGGTTGAGCTTGTAATGGCTTTTGAAGAAGAATTCGATATCGAAGTACCAGAAGAAGACGCAGAGAAACTTCTCTCAGTAGGTGACGTAGTTACTTACATCGAAGAAGCTTCTTAATTCGAAGGTTACTTCTTATTAAAAAGCCCACAAAGTTTTACTTTGTGGGCTTTTTCTTACCCTAAATCTGTAGTCGGATTCGCTCTTCATTTGACAACCTTTCCAAAAAACTGCTAAAGTCGCACTCTGATTTATCACAATGGAACTCAACGAACATATTACCTATACTTTAGAGAAAACCAAGATTCTCAAACAAGTCGACCGTCAAATCGATACTTTTGGTAGTACACGCTTTAACTTCATTCTCATCACTCCGCTCATGGATGAAGTGAATCAAATCAGAGTTCGCGAGGGGCAAATCATTGCTCAAAAACCTCAGATTATTAAACCCAACCCTAGTATAGAGCTAGAGGGTTTTAGTTCTGATGCTCACGAGTTTCTTGATGCCATTAAGAAACAAATCAAAGATGTCAGTTTTCTCCAGTATGGGTTTAATATCCAGTGCAACAATCTAGTTGAATCTATTGTGCATGACAGTCTGGAAACCGTAAGTAATAACATACTCACCGAACAACAAGCCAAGGATAACCCTCTGACAACCGTCATCCAAGGCATCGATGAAAACTGGGAATTTTGCCTGCTACATTTTAGTATGCAACTTTGCTCAAGCTCTTATGACATCAATCAATTTGATCTCAAGCGCCGAGGTCTTATTTAAGCGTTATGGCCTATCTAGCCCGTTTCCTCTACGAACTACTCTTGGCTCTTAGTTTACCTCTAGCTGCAGCTGGTTGGATACGCAAGATGTGCCAACGTAATGGTCTTGGCACAGGTATCAAACAGCGCTTTGGCTTCTACGACCAATTAGCTGAATCAGCCAACAAAGGTGGCATTTATATTCATGCAGTCAGTGTAGGAGAGGTGCAAATCGCCCTCAAACTTATCAAAGAGCTCTCTCTTTCTAGAAACAGCAACCAACCTCTGAATTCCCAAAATGAGTTGAAGCTTGTGCAACAAGCGGTTTTAGATGAGAGCGAGCCTATGACGAAGAACCGTGGAGCACAGTGTATAACAGATGATACTCGAGCACCACGTCAGTCTGAGGAAGAGGTCGCTATCGCTAAAATCAACCATTTAAACAACCATTTTACCCTAGCTGTGACCACCTCCACAGCATGGTGGTTAGCTCATGATACCATAAAAAACAGCTCCAGTTTAGAGGCTAAAGTGACTCTCATTTACGCCCCATTTGATTTTAGCATACTTACCAGAAGTGTTTTACAACGCTTTGCACCTAAGCAACTCATTCTTATTGAGTCGGAACTTTGGCCTAACTTACTTTATAGCGCCTCCAAGCTTGATATCCCCGCCGTTCTTATCAATGCACGCTTATCTGACAAGTCATACAGTCGCATGCTTAAATACAAGCAGCTAATTAATAAAATAGGACAAGCCCCACATTGGATGAGCCTTGAGTACATCTCCGTAAGCTTTGATAGAGATGTGGAACGTTGGCAACAACTCGGTTTTAAAACAGAGCAACTCCACCTCACTGGTAACATCAAGTACGACAACTGTTCTATTGAGAATGCACACAATCCAAATCTAACTCCAAAAAATGAGTTGAAGCTTGTGCAACAAGCGGTTTTAGATGAGAGCGAGCCTATGACGAAGAACCGTGGCGCACAGTGTATAACAAATGATACTCGAGCACCACGACAACAATTACCAAGTAATTTTAGACAGGAACGTAGTGACGCGCTTGCGAAGCAAGTGACGAGTAGTCATCAATCTGAGGAAGAGCTCGCTATCGCTAAAAGCAACCATTTTACTATTTGTTTAGTCAGTAGCCACGCTGATGAGGAACTCTTATTAATGGCCTTCATTGCAGAGTTACGTGAGGAACTCGCAGTCGAAGCTGAGGAAGAGCAAACTCAAACACCTGAGCTCGAGTTCATCATTATCCCACGTCATGTAGAGCGTTGCCCTGACATTGTAGAGCATCTTGCGGAATATGATTTCGAACTCAATCGTGATTACCAATTAGTGAATAAGACGGGACAGGTAGCCCAATGGTTAGAGCGTAGTGATCTGGCTATTATCGGCAAAAGCTTTCTCAAAAAAGGCGGGCAAAATCCCATCGAACCGCTGCAACACAACGTGCCTATTATCTGTGGCCCTTACATGAGCAATTTTGAACCTCTCATCTCTGAGCTCAAAGAGGCCAATGCGATTAGCTACTGTAGCGAACTTCCTAAATCAGAAAACCACGAGCTCGCCGACATGCACGAGCAAGTCAGACGCTCTATCAAACAGCACATTAGCTACCCACAAATAGCACAGCAACAACTCCAAGCCGCCCACCAAGTCCTCGCCAAGCACCAAGGCGCGACAGCAAAAGCTGCCGCTTTAATTGAAAGTTGATAGTGGAGAATGGAGAATTGTAAGCTAAGCACAGCATAAACTGTCTTCCTAACTCTTAGAGATTTAAGCTATTCGGGTGAGATATAAGAACCTCACGCCAAGCCGCAAAGGCGCAAAAGCTGCCGCTTTAATTGAGAGTTAATAGTGGAAAATGGATAATGAGCTAAGCAGTCATTCAGCTCAATTATCAGCTAAACACACAAAAGGAGGGGCAGAATTGGCAATGCCACTAACCAAAGGAGTGCAAAATTGAGCGATTGATATTGCTCAATGGTTTGAGATTAGTAAGCGGCTAGGCGAAGAACCGTAGCGCGGAATGAATTAAGACATTCCTGAGCACTACGCACGTCTGAGTCTAGTCGCTTAATAACTCAAAGTGCCTCCTTACTTAACCGTCTTGATAACCTCGTGGAGGTTACTCTGCCACTGCGCTGCCGCCTCTTGTGGCTTCTCTAGTAAATCTGCACTTAGTAGTGCTGAGTTGAGCAAATCTTTGGCTAGGAGTTTGGCTAGTTTTGGATTGCTTTCTTTGACTTCGTAGAGACCTTTGATTAAGGCATGTGAGGTGTTGATTTCGAAATCTACTTTGCTCTCTGGCACGGGTTGCCCCATGGCTTTCATCATCGATTTAATTTGAGGTGTTGGTGAGTCTTTTCCTGGATAAGCAGCCACTGGGCTACCCACAAGGCGCTCTGAGATATTGACGGCTCCTACTAAATCTTTGAGGCTCTTACCTAACCATGTGACTAGGTCTTCTGCTTTGGCTTTGGCGAGTTTAGACTTGCTTTGGTCGGCTTCGACTTCGACATCACCTGTAGCCGCAGAAATCAGCTGATAACCTGCGTACTCATGAATGTTATCGAGGAGGTATTCGTCTATGGCGTCAGTAAAGAAGACCACTTCGATACCTTTTTGTTTAAAGGCCTCTAGGAATGGGCTGTTCTCCACGCTTTCACGGCTAGTGCCTGTGAGGTAGTAGAGTTTTTTCTTTTCCTGTTGTTCAGTAGTTTGGCGGTCGATGACCTCTGAGAAGTGGCTGAGTTGTCCAGCCTCTGTCATCGTAGTTTCAAAACGCATGAGACCAATGAGTGGCTCTCTGTGATCAAAACTGGTAGCTATACCCTCCTTGAGGAAGCGTTGGAAACTGGCATAAAAGGCATCGTATTTCTCGATGTCATCTTTTTTGATTTTCTCGAGGAATTTAATCACACGTTTGGTGACGAGCTTGTTGAGCTTTTGGATTAAGCCGTGATCCTGCAAGGTCTCACGTGAGATGTTGAGTGGTAAATCCTCACAGTCCACAACACCACGTAAGAATCTCAACCAATCAGGCAAGAGGTTAGCTGGCTCTGCATCAATAAGGACTTTTTTGCAGTAAAGTGACACACCTGGTTTCATCTGTGACATGCCAAACTGCTCAGGGTTTTCCTCTGGAAGGAAGAGTAAGGTATTGATAGACAATGGTGCATCCGCACTAAAGTGGAGGTAAGCACGAGCGTCTGTATGCGCATGAGCAATAAACTTGTAGAACTCTTGGTAATCTTCCTCTTTGAGTGATGATTTAGATTGCAACCAAATCGCTTCGACTTGATTGATACGCTCTTCATTAAGCTCGATTGGGAAACCGATAAAATTGGAGTAACGTTTGAGCAATTCGTCGATGCGAGCTTGCTCACTGAATTCTTGGGTTTCTTCTTTAAGATGTAGAATAATCGTACTGCCAATTTCTGCACTATCGTCTTCTGCAATTTCGTAACCTGTAACCCCATCACTTGTCCAGCGGTAGCCAGTTGAACCTTCGATACTGCTACGACTGAGCACTTCTACCTTGTCAGCCACCATAAACGCTGAATAAAAACCAACCCCAAACTGACCAATCATTTCTGGTGATTTGTCTTTTTGCTCTTTGATTGATTCAAGGAGCTGCTTAGTGCCTGAGTGAGCAATGGTACCTAGATTTTTAATCAGCTCTTCTTCGGTCATACCAATACCTCTATCTTGGATAGTGAGGGTTTTGGCTTCGTTGTCAGCTTTAATACTAATCACTAACTCGTCTGAGGCTACTTGGCTATCACCTTCGGTGAGTTGCTTAAAGCGGCGCTTTTCAGAAGCGTCTGAAGCATTAGATACTAACTCACGTAAAAAGACTTCTTGGTTAGAGTATAGTGAATGAATCACTATTTCCAAAAGACGTTGTACTTCGGTTTCAAATGGTTTTACTTGACTCATAGTTTTATTATTAAAGGTATTGATTATTGAAATAAGGGTCATTCCCCTTACCATTAGCGGTGGATTTATTAACGCAAATTATTTGTAGCGTCAATGATTTTTGAAGATAGAAGCGCTCTATGCTATCTAATTAAACTCTTTTAAACATGCCTCTTGATATCCAGCAATAGAAAACACCTGAATAGAGGGTGAGCGCTAGACTTAACCATACTCCAATTTCAAAGTAGAGTTTTAACACATCTAAGTTATAGGCTAATTGAACTAAACCTAAAATGAGGGTGAGCATTTGTATGGTGGTTTTGTACTTTCCAGATTTATCTGCCGCCATCACCACTCCTTGACTCATCGCCATTTGACGAATACCTGTGACCAAGAGCTCTCTTGTCATAATAATGATAGTCACCCATACAGGTATTAGACCCAAAAAGCTAAAAAACACAAATACAGCTAACACCAATATCTTATCCGCTAAAGGGTCTAAAAGAGCTCCTAGAGCACTTTCTTGCTTGAGCTTTCTTGCTAGATAACCATCTAACCAATCACTGATTGCAGCTAGAATAAATGCGAATAAAGCCACTACAAAAAGCGAAGCTTCTAAGCTCCAAACCACAACCACTGTTAATACCAGTCGAAATAAAGTAATATAATTGGCTATCATAACTAGAAATGAAGGATATTGTCTTGATTTCACTTAGCAATATCTCTATGAAGCTTTAACTTTTTTAACAACTATGCAAGACAAATCTACTCACAAAAACGACTTTGGACTTATCGGCCTCGCCGTCATGGGTCAAAACCTTATTCTCAACGTGGAAAACCGCGGCTTCAAAACAGCCGTTTACAATCGTACTTACAGTGTCACTGAAAAATTCGTAAGTCAACACCCTGACAAACAACTCCAAGGCTTCGAAGAATTGTCTGATTTTGTGCAAAGCCTCGAACGCCCTCGCAAAGTCATGATTATGGTCAAAGCAGGTCCTGCTGTAGATGTTGTTATAGAAAAACTCATCCCTCTCTTAGAAGATGGCGATCTCATCATCGATGGAGGTAACAGTCTCTACACTGATACTGAGCGTCGTAGCCAAGAGTTAGGCGGCAAAGGCTTACTTTTCGTAGGTTCAGGTGTTTCAGGTGGTGAAGAAGGCGCACTCAAAGGTCCTTCTATCATGCCAGGTGGCCCGACTTCAAGTTGGGAAGTGGTAAAACCTATTTTTGAAGCTATCTCTGCAAAAGTAGACGGCGAACCATGTGTGACTCACATCGGCAAAGGTGGCGCAGGTCATTATGTGAAAATGATTCATAACGGCATTGAATACGGAGATATGCAGCTTATCTGTGAAGCTTATGCTCTATTCAAAGCAGCTGGCTTCACTACAGATGAAATGGCAACTATCTTTGACGAGTGGAACAAAAGCGAATTAGAGTCATACCTGATTCAAATCACCGCTAAAATCTTTGAAATCCAAGACACAGAGACCAACCAACCGCTCATCGATGTCATCATGGATAAAGCGGGTCAAAAAGGCACAGGCCAATGGACGCTTATCAATGGTGCAGAAAATGCAGTGGTTATCTCAACTATCAATGCTGCTGTAGAAGCACGCATCCTTTCAAGCCTCAAAGCACAGCGTGTTATTGCAGTTAACCAACTTCAAGGACCTAGCGAATTTAACAGTGATTGGGACAAGGCTACTTTTGTAGCTAAAGTCAAAAAAGCTCTCTTTGCCTCAAAAATCATCTCTTACGCTCAAGGCCTCGACCTCATCAAAACGATGGGTGAAGCTAAGCAATGGGACCTTAACCTCGGTGATATTGCTAAAATCTGGCGTGGTGGTTGTATCATCAGAGCACGTTTCCTTAATGACATCACTAAAGCTTACCAAGGTAATCCAGAGCTCAGCAATCTCATGCTCGACCCCTATTTCAAAGACATCCTCAACGATTCTCAACAAGCATGGCGCGAGGTCGTGGCTCTAGGTGTCTCACAAGGTATTGCGATTCCAGCATTCTCAGCCTCACTGTCTTATTACGATAGTTATCGTAACGACAGACTCCCAGCTAACTTGCTCCAAGCACAGCGTGACTTCTTTGGTGCGCATACTTATGAACGTACTGATAAGCCTGCTGGGGAGTGGTTTCATACTGATTGGCCAGAAGTCATTGATTAAGTATCTATTTGAGGTCACTTTTAGGCTAAAAACTGAAGTTCGGAACTTTTGCGGTGCTCGAGAATTTCATATTCACTGCGCTCCACATTTCCTCACAATCAACTTTTAGCTCTAAAACCGCTACATCAAATGATGTAGCTTTGACTCTCAAGTAAACACTTAATTTAATATCAAGCTCCTGCTAATTTAACGGTTAGCGGGAGTTTTTTTATTGGCAAAGTCTCTCTTAATAGTAAATGAGTTGAAGTCGTAGATGTTTTTAGTTAGAAAAAGTCATGACTAAAAAAGAAAGAGCTAAATATGTGCAAACTAAGTTGCAAGAGCTCTACCCCGATCCACCCGTTCCTCTCGATCATAGTAATCACTTTACCCTACTTGTAGCTGTCCTCTTATCTGCGCAGTGTACTGATGAGCGAGTCAACAAAATCACGCCTGCTCTATTTGCGCTTGCTGACAATGCAGCTGACATGATTAACCTGAGCATCGAGGAAATTGATGCCATCGTGCGCCCCTGTGGGCTAGCCCCACGCAAGGCATCAGCCATCTACAACCTCTCTCACATCCTCGTCGACAAGCATAACGGGGAAGTCCCTGCTAATTTCCCTGATTTAGAAGAACTCCCCGGAGTCGGGCACAAAACCGCTAGTGTCGTCATGTCTCAAGCCTTTGGTATCCCTGCCTTTGCCGTCGACACCCATATCCATAGACTCGCGCAACGCTGGGGACTCACCAACGGTCAGAACGTACAACAAACAGAGAAAGACCTCAAACGCCTCTTCCCCAAAGAAACCTGGAACGACATCCACATCCAAATCATCTACTACGGACGCGAATACTGCCAAGCCCGCAGCTGCATGGGCATAGGTTGCGAGATCTGCACCACCCTCTATCCCAACCGCAAACGCCCCTTCCAACATAAAAAAGCGTAAGCTCAGTAAGCGAGCTTAAATTAAAAGTTGAAAGTTAAAAATGGAAAATGAGCTAAGCATTCATTATAGTTAGTATTTATAAGGTGAGTTATAAAAAGCTCACGCCAAGACGCCAAGACGCAAAAAAAGATTAACCACAGAAGGCGCTAAAAACACAGAAATCACGGAAGGCACAGCAAGAAAAAGCTTAGCTTAAATTAAAAATTGAACATTAAAAATGGAGAACGAAAGAATTCAATTAATGCGCTTATCTAAATACAGCTGAATTCTGATCTTTATTTAGATTTATCTGCGGCCTCAAGGTTTGTTAGCTTTAAATGCCTTTCAGCTCTCATGACATAGATAATATAAACTACCTCTTCTTGAATTCTATAAAAGATGCGAGCTGGTGGGGCTGATAATTGCCTGTAGCGCTGATCAGGCAAATCATGCGCATAGGGACACATCTCTGGGAAATCTTCCAATAGTTGAACCTTATCAAAAACGTCTCTCACAAAGTTAGCCGCAGCAACTGAGTTATCTATCGCAATATAGTCTGCTATAGCGTCCAGATCAGATAGGGCAGATTCAGCCCACTCTATTTGAGCCATCTTAGCATTTTATTTTGCGCTTCCTCATGAGAAACAGTTCTTTCCTCTATAATCGCTTTTTCCCCTCTAGCGATACCTTCTAGCAAAGCCATCTTGGATTCCATAACTTCATACAAATTAACGTCCACCAAGTAAGCTGCAGGCTTTCCGTGCTGAGTAATAAGTACCGTTTCATGATCTTCAGATAAGGTATTGAGTATATCTGTAGCCTTCCTTTTTAGGGTTGTCACCAATTCAGTCTTCATAGTATCACTATAGTGACACTTTATTTATTGCGCAAGTATTTTTAGTCACACTATACAACATCTACATCCAAACCATCTACCCCAACCGCAAACGCCCCTTCCAACATAAAAAAGCCTAAGCTCAGCGAGCTGAGCTTAAATTAAAAATTAAAAATTAAAAATGAAGAATTGAGAATGAGCTAAGCATAGCATCAACTGCCTTATTAACTCTGAGTTATTTAAGCTATTCAGCTGAGTTATAAGAAGCTCACGCAAAGTCACCAAGACGCAAAGAAAAGATTAACCACCGAAGGCACTGAAAACACAGAAATCACGGAAGGCACAGCAAGAAAAAGCTTAGCTTAAATTAAAAATTGAAATCAGCTAGCGACTGCAACCCATCCTCATGTCGTAGACATGCAATCCGCAGAGCGTAGAGCGTAGCGACAGGATAAAGCGTGGCTGATAAGACAAAAGACGAAATAAAATGAAGTGCTTTTGCCCGAAGGGTGAACAATTGCAAAGCAATTTTGGACAGGAGTGTAGAGACGTGCTTGCGTAGCAAGTGGCGTATAGCCATCAACGACGCTCTGAGTAAGAGCGGGCGAATCAAAAGTGGGCTTATTTGAAATAACTACTACACACATTAACATTGCATTGCGCTCCTATTTGCTTTAATGAGCTTTTGCAAAAATATATAAACAAATGAAATTAATTATCTTCTTTATTGCTTACTTCTCATTTATAGCTAACGCTGCAACACTTTATTGGGATTTTGTAGAATCAGGAGGCAACGTAACTGCAACTATTACAGGTAATTTCGATAACACTTACTATTCACCTTTTTCAAGCTCTGTATTTATGAGTTTTGACTCAGCTGCAGATAGGCTATATAGTCTAGCAGATGATGTTGGAGGCAACTATTATCCCTTCTCTCATAATGGTTTAAACCCTGGCGAATATGAGCTTACCACACTAAATACGACAGAAGCTGATTCTGCCTCTGGCAGTTTTGGCTTTGAAACTAGTTTCATATACTGGGGCAGTAGTTATGGTGACACTTTAGATCCAACTGATACTGTTTCTGCCTCTTTAACTTGGAACAGTAAAACGATTGCCGACTTATTTGATAGTGACCCTAATTTTTCTCAAGTAGGAGATACTCTATTAGCATGGAGCTATAATAGTTCAAATGGTGCCACCACTTTTAATGATCATATTTTTTTAAGGCATACCTCTGCTGCAAGCGTAGTACCTGAACCTCATTCATTATTATTTATCACCTTAAGCTGTATAGGCTTATTGTTTAGTAGAAAACGCCAAAAACAAACTATTTAAGTAGTTTAGTTATATATCTCAACTACGGTTTTAAGAATTAAAATACACTTATCTCAAAATCAACTCTTACAACAATTTAGGTTTAAGAGTGTCTAGTTTTGGATAATTAATCCGTTTGCAACAACTCAACAGCGCAGAAAATGTGCTGACGCTTACGGAGTAAGCAGTTTTTGTTGAAATAGCGCTTTAACGAAGAACGTGGCGCGCAGTGTAGATATCGTTAATCACTCCAATCATGGATTTAAATGTGGTGATTTTAGATGAGTCAGAGCTATCTAACAAAACCTTGTGATGAAGTGTAGATAAAGCTACTCGAAGAGCAAGGAAGTTTGGTAGAGAGTTCTGAATCGCTCAAAGCAACCATTTAAATTAGGTTATAGGGGTCGATGTCGATGATAATTCGAGATTCTTGATTAGTATCAAAACGACTTAGGGTTTGACTGAGCCAGGTTTGGATTTGGCTTATTTTGTTGGCTCTTATCATGATTTGATAACGGTATCTATTATCTATTTTACTCATGAGGGGGATGTGGGGCTGTCCCATCCAGACGCCATCTGGTAGTTTTGCTTCGAGAGCTTTGTGGATGTGTTCGCTTAGGAGTTGTCCGTGCTGTTGTTTGAGGCTGGAGATATGGACGATAGCTAGATGTAAATACGGTGGGTATTTAAACATGTTGCGTGCCTTGAGCTCTTGTGTGGCAAAGGAGTGAACATCATGATGTCTTGCGTATTGGATAGCTGGGTGATGGGGCATGTAGGTTTGTATCATGACCTCGCCTGCGAGGTCTCCCCTGCCTGCTCTTCCTGCCACTTGAGTGAGGAGCTGAAAGGTGCGCTCAGAAGACCTGAAATCTGGTATATGTAGGCTAACATCTGCATTGAGAATCCCCACTAACGTGACTCCAGGAAAATCAAGTCCCTTAGCTATCATCTGGGTGCCGAGCAAGATATCGAGCTTGCGAGTGCGAAAGGCGTCGAGCGTATCACGCAAGGCGTGCTTGCGAGTGGTGACGTCCGTGTCGAGTCTAGCTATACGAGCTGCGGGGAATATTTTGCCCAGAGCTTGTTCGACTCGCTCGGTACCAAAGCCGTGGTAGACTGAGGCTCTTTCTCCACACTCACTACAAGTTTTAGGAACTAAGCTCTGGTAGCCACAGCAATGACAACGTAAGACATCTTCAGCTCGGTAGTAGGTCATGGATATGGAACAATGGGCGCAGTTGACTTTTTCTCCGCAGGAGGTGCACATGACAGCTTTGGAGAATCCACGACGATTGAGGAATAGGATGACTTGCTCTTGTTTTTCTAAGCGTTCATCTATGGCAATGCGTAGTGGTTCTGCTATCATGGCTTCGCCTTTGATTTTGCTCGCTTCTAGTCGCATATCGACGAGATGAATCAATGGTAAATAACTACCATCGATACGCTTGGTCAGCTCGATGAGCTGGTACTTGCCTAGCTGCACATTGGCAGTGCTTTCGAGTGATGGGGTGGCTGAACCTAAAACAACAGGGCATTGCTCCATGTAACCACGCATCACAGCGACATCTCGAGCTTGGTAGCGAGGACTACTCTCTTGCTTGTAAGAGCCTTCGTGTTCTTCATCAACGACGATGAGCCCAAGGTTTTGTATAGGCGCAAATATGGCGCTACGCGCGCCAATCACCACGCGTGCTTGACCTCTTTCGATACGGTGCCATTCATCAAAACGTTCTCCATCAGAAAGTCCAGAGTGCAGCACTGCCACTTCTTCTAGGTTACCTAAAATGGAGAGAAACCTTGATTTAAACCTACCCACAGTTTGCGGTGTCAACGCAATCTCGGGAACAAGGATTAGCGTGCTTTTACCCTGTTTTAAAACGTGAGCTGCGGACTGCAAGTAAACTTCTGTTTTCCCTGATCCTGTAACCCCTTGTAATAGGATGGGTTTGACTTTTTTTGTGGCTGACTCATCAATACTCTGCTTGATGCAGTTAACGGCATTGAGCTGCTCTTCGTTAAGCTGCTTAGGAGCGGATTCTGTGGTTTCTACTTGAGCTTCTGGGTCACGGCGGACAGCTACTTGCTCAATGGCAATCATGCCTTTGCTTTCTAAGCCTTTTAACACAGCGCGACTAGCTCCGCTAAGAGTGAGTAATTCCGTAGCTAAGAATGGCTTGTCTGTTTGGAGGATAAGGTTTGCTAAAACGAATTGTTTAGGTGAGCGTTTTTCTAATTTACCCCATGCTTCTTGTTGTTCCGAATTAAACTGGGCTGTCTCCCCCCATAACCATTGCACTTGTTGTTGGAGTTTAGCTTGGTTCTTATCAGCTCTTACCACATGAGGCAAAAGTGCGCGCATGACTTGCTCCATAGGTGCTAGATAATAGTCCGCCATCCAACGCCCTAAACGCATAAGGTTTTCTGGAATAACTGTGCTTTTATCTATTACGGCATCGATAGGTTTGACATTAAATGTCGCTGACTCATCCGGCTCATCGATCAGCAGTACGGTGCCACTGACTCTGCGTTCACGTAGACTGACCCACACCCGAGCTCCTACCTTAATTTGAGTGATGAGTGATTCAGGTATGGCATAGTCGCACACCATTTCCTTAGGTCCATCAATGAGGACTTTAGCGACTTGAGGCGTGTGCTCTGTGAACCAATCCATGAGTGCAGACTAAAGTCTGAAAAGTGAAAAGTGAAGAGTTAAAAATGAAAAATAAAAGTGCTGACATTAACTTAGTCGGGGGCGTCAGTAGAGCTGTTGCTCTGCTTAGCTTTTTCTGTGTACTCCGTGTCTTCTGTGGTTAGGCCTAAATCACTTAAAACTTCCACAGTTTAGTTTCGAAATCTTGAATTTTTCCTTGGATAATGACTAAACCTTCGGCTCTGAGTCTCTCTATTTTCCGCTCAGTTCCAGATTCATAGCCACCCACTGAGCCATCACTTCTTACCACTCTATGGCAAGGCACCTCTTCTCTAGGGTAAGGATTTTTGTTCATCGCTGTACCCACGGCGCATACAGCTCTAGAATTAAGGGCTAAGGCTAATTCTTGGTAGGTCGTGATATAGCCTGTTGGGACTTCGCGTAGCTTTTGATAACAGGCTTCGTAAAAGTCACTCATCTTTACTCATCGTTAGACAAAGTCACTTAACTACCCATCTTGCCCACTGTTTGCTTAAGCTCTTCGGGCAAGAAAGCCGCAAAGCGGGCCTTATCAGAAGATTTCATATAAGCTTCTTCTGCTGAGACTTTGCCTTCAATCATTTTAGCCCATATATCATCATCCATAAATTGCATGCCTTCGGCCTTACCTGAAACAATAGCATCGCCTAATTTATGGGTAGCACCCTCACGGATAATCGCGCTTACCGCTGTGCCTCCTACTAAAATTTCATTAACAGGCACTCGACCTGGCTTATCGATGCGCTTCATGAGTAACTGAGCTACGACACCCTTAAGTGAGCCAGCTAACATAGTTCTAACCTGATCCTGCTGATTAGCAGGAAAGGCATCAATGAGACGGTCGATAGTCTTACGCGCACTGTTAGTATGCAGGGTTCCGAATACCAAAGCTCCCATTTCTGCCGCACTTAGTGCTAAACCAATAGTTTCTAGATCACGCATCTCACCAACTAGAATAATATTGGGATCTTCACGAATAGCAGCTTTTAGCGCTGTGGTGAAATTAGGTGCATGCACAGGCACTTCTCTTTGGGTGATGAGTGATTGCTTATTTTGGTGAACAAATTCGATAGGTTCTTCAATCGTGACAATATGATAACGATGATGACGATTAATATAATCAATAATGGCAGCTAGGGTTGTTGATTTACCTGAACCTGTAGGGCCGGTCACCAATACCAAGCCTGAACGTAAATGGGTAAACCTCTCAATTGCATCTGGCAGACTTAAATCCTCTAAAGTTAAAATCTCAGTTGGAATAAGACGGAAAATAGCTCCCAGTCCATGAGCTTGAACAAAATAGTTACAACGAAATCTAGACTCTTCATTCATCTCGTAGGCAAAATCTAAATCATTTTCTGCTTCAAATCTTGCGTAAACATGAGGCTCACAAATAGAAGTCAGCAATTCAAGCATGGTTTCGTGAGTGAGTTCCGGGTAGCCAGGTATAACGACCAATTCTCCACTGATACGCACCTTTGGTGGCTGACCCTGAGAAATATGCAAATCAGAACCTTTATTTTCTACTAAATAAGTAAAAAGTTTGTGAATGAGTAAATTAGACATAAATAAAAATCAATAAATTAGCTTTCACTGATGTAGCTTGCTACATCAGTTAGACGTGCTTTAAATTCTTCTTCTGAAATAAGGTTGCTTCTACGTAAATGCATTAAGCTTTCATCCATAAGCGTCATACCTTCATTTTTTGCAATTTGCATAATACCCTTGAGCATAAATGTCTTGCCCTCTCGAATACAGTTAGCCACAGCCATATTATTTAATAATAGCTCATGAGCCGCAACCATACATTCGTTATCAATTCTTGGAACAAGTTGCTGACAAAAAATACCTCTTAACGATTCTGCTAACATAACACGTATCTGATCTCTTTGAGCAGAAGGAAAGGCATCCATAATTCTATCTAAAGTACCTATAGCGTTTGCTGTGTGCAAGGTAGCGATAACCAAGTGACCTGTTTCAGCGGCAGTAAGTGCCAAACTAATCGTTTCCAAATCACGCATCTCCCCTACCATAATCACATCTGGATCCTCACGTAACGAAGCTCTAAGCGCACGAGCAAAAGATTCACTATGTGTGGGGATTTCGCGTTGATTAATCTGACTTTTCGCTGATTCAAAAATAAACTCCACAGGGTCTTCTAGGGTCAAAATATGCTCTGGACGTGTTTGATTAATGTAATCAACTAAGGCGGCTAATGTTGTGGATTTACCCGAACCCATAGAACCCGTCACCAAAATGATGCCATTTTGATAATGACATAAATCAATGAGTGGCTTGCATTCAATGCCCAGTTCAGCAAGGCTCTTTACTTTATCAGCTACAATTCTAAATACTAAACCATAGCCTTTGCGATGTTTAACCACAGAAGCTCGATATCTACCTCCTTGATCACTATAAGAAAAATCTAAATGCCCATCTTTAGTTAAAATTTCTCGTTGCTTATCTGTGATTAGACTGTCCAGACACGCCTGCATTTTAGACTCATCCATGCGTGGAGCCTCATCCCAAATACGACTCAAATGACCATTAATCCTCCAATGTGGCCTAGACCCTGTATTAAGATGCAAGTCAGACGCTCCATAATCGCGAGCAAACTTTAAGTATTCTTGGACGTTATCAGGTAAATACATAATGAATAAAACAAAGATGAGAGACTAATAAAACCAAAGGAAAAAGCAAGTTCAAAAATCCACTAAGATTCTTTAGCGTAACGAATAGATTCAATGATGCCTAAAATAATTTCATCAAGCGTCAATCTGTCTATTTCCACTTTTAAATCACAAGCTTGAGCATAAACATCTACTCTAGATTTATATAGTGTTTGTAAATTAACTTTGGCCTCCTCTGTATTGGTTACTAAAGGGCGATGTTTAGCAGATTTTACTCTCTGCCAAATCAAATCAAACTTGGCATCCAACCAAACCACGACACCTAATTGCTTCATATATTTTTGATTTTCCTCACTTAGAGCCATACCTCCACCTGTAGCTAAAATATTACCAGCTATATTTTGCTCACATAATTGCTTGAGGTAATCTGTTTCTAGTTTGCGAAAAGCGGACTCACCTCGCTCACTAAATATCTGATGAATATTCTCACCTGCTATAGCTTCAATAGCTGCGTCTGCATCAATGAAATTAAAGTTTAACTTCTTGGCTAACTCATAACCTACCGTACTTTTACCGCAGCCCATAAATCCAATAAGTATGATATTTTTATGATTAATCATAGTCATTAGTAGAGTTCAGTATAAGCCTCATAGGGGTTAAGCTAGAATATTTAAACCCGTGACTTTTAAAGAACTTTTGTGAATCTGCGCTGAGCTTATCAGCTAATAAAGTGATACGCTTAAAGTCTCTTTCTTGAGCAAATTTTGTAAGATAATCCAAGAGCTTAGTCCCATAATTATGCCCTCTATGCTCAGGGTGAATCACAAAATCTTCCATAAGAATCACAAAACCACCTAAAGCGGTAGAAACTGTAAACAAGGTATTTACCATACCTAAAATTTGATAGTCATTACGAATCACAAAAATACGTCCACGACTGGGATCTTCGAGGATCAACCTCAAGCCTCTCTCATGTAAGATAGCATTAGCCTCAAAGTCTTCTTGCAAATCCATCAAATCAGTGACTAAATCAGTGAGCTGAGCTAACTCATCTAGAGTCGCGATTTCTATTCTAACATTTTGCTCTGACATTATTATGACTTAAACTTATTTTGTCATATACTAGCCATAACTCAAACATGAGGTCAAGGGTTATACAGCAATCTAAAAACTTTAAAAAAAAGAACTTCCAAACCCAAACTATAGAGAAAAAATCAAATTATTCTTATTTTACATTGACAATAGCAATTAATTAAATAGAATCCCCATCCATTTAAACCTTTGAGAAAAATCTCAAGTTACTTTCTTTTAAGTTAACACTTAATTCAAGATTATGAAACGTACGTATCAACCATCAAAAAGAGTCCGCAAAC
>Ga0209533_1001174_pt1 | contig 24790 bp, 23 predicted proteins | sample COG_04_FD_184748 | JGI IMG/M metagenome (GOLD analysis project Ga0209533, IMG submission 184748) | Pelagic Microbial community sample from North Sea - COGITO 998_met_04 (SPAdes) (version 2) | ecosystem: Environmental > Aquatic > Marine > Neritic zone/Coastal water | place: Helgoland, sampling...
CAGATCTAGTGATAATCTTATTTTTTTTCAATTCATTTATTACTTCATAAATTTTTCCTGTGTAAAGTGGATTTGATTTAATATTTTGGATATTAACCGTCCATTCAATTAACTTAATTTTATTTTTATTTGCTAACTCAAGTTCTTTTTTCCAGTTTTTGCTTGGAAAGTATTGAATCGCACCCTTTTTTTCAGATTTTACTAATCTGCCTTGCATAAATCCTATTTTATTTTTCATAGCCCTTTTGAAGTCCATCCTCCATCTATTATAAAATCTTGACCTGTTGTGTATGACGATTTGTTAGATATTAAATATTCAATAATGCCAAATAAATCATCTGGGTTACCCCATCTATTTAACATTGTTCTATTTTTTCGTTCATTAAATTTTATTTTTGATTTAAAGCTTTTTTTTGTCATATTAGTTTTAATGTAACCAGGTGAGATAGAGTTTACTCTAATTTTATATTTTGAAAAATCTAGTGCTAATGATCTGGTCAAAGATAATACTCCACCCTTGGAAGCTACATATCCTGGATTATCTGGAAAAGCTTGATGAGCATTAATACTGCAAATATTTATTATTGATGAATTATTTTTTTTTTTTAATTTTTTTAATGCTTCTATAGAGCAATAAAAAAGACCCTTAAGATTTATATCTATAATTTTATTAAAAGTGTTAATATTATTATTATCAAATTCAGAGATTCCTGAATTGTTTATTAATACATCAAAATTATTTATTTTTTTAAAAACTTTTTTAACTTCTTTGAAGTCTGATATATCACATTTATAATTTGTTACATTGCGCAGGGAACATTTAGACCTTGAAATATTTATGACTTTAATATTATTTTTTAATAAGTTTTTAGTAATATTTTTCCCAATACCCTTTGAACCACCAGTAATAACTACTATCATTTTTTTATAAATTATTTTAAAAAAGCTATATACTATTTATTTATCTAAGAATACAAATCTTAATAAAGTACGCTATATGTATTTTAATAATTAAAAATAAGCTTAAATGATTAATAAAAAATTAAAACTTAATTACTCTAAATATAAGAATTTGATTATAGATGAAATTTGGGCTTTGATACCTGCTAGGTCGGGCTCTAAAAGTATAAAAAATAAAAATATTACCAATCTCAATGGCAAACCTTTAATGGCTTATTCTATAAATCATGCAAAAAAAACCAAATATATTAAAAGAATAATATTTTCATCAGATTCTGAAAAATATATTGAAATAGCAAAAAAATATGGATGTAAAGATTTTCATTTGCGTACAAAAGAAACATCTTCAGATCAAGCAAGTGAACATTCGGTATTTTTTGATTTTATAAAAAAAAGATTAATTAATGGAAAAAATGTACCAAAATATTTTTTACATTTAAGACCAACTACTCCCATGAGAAAAATTTCTACAATAAATAAAGCTTTAGAAATGTTTTTAAAATTGAATAAAAATTACACTTGCTTAAGAACAATGACTGAAATGTCAAATCCATCTTATAGAACTTTTAGAATATACAGAAATAAATTAATGTCGATAATAAAAAAAGATTATGACATCGATAAGTATGCAATACCAAGGCAAAATTTTCACAATACTTATTTTTGTAATACTATTGCAGATGTTTATCTTACAGAAACTATCTTGAAGGGAAAACTTTTTGGGAACAAGGTTTTTCCAATGGTCGTAAAAGATCAATACTGTGATATTGATGCACTCAAAGATTTAAAATTGGCATCAATTTTAATAAAAAATAATGCAAACTCTTAATAAATTTTTATTTCTACTTACACTAAAAGACAGTAAGGGGGCAGTTTTAATGCTGGTAATGATGTTAATTACGGCATTTCTAGACATGATTGGAGTAGCATCTATTTTGCCATTTATAGCTGTTCTCGTAAATCCAGATATTATTCAGACAAATTTTATTTTAAAAACCCTATTTGATTATTTAAATAGATTTGGAGTTGAAAATAATCAACATTTTCTTTTTGCCTTAGGTGTCATAGTATTTGTATTATTAATTACCTCGCTTATCTTCAAAGCTCTTACCGCATATGTGCAAATACGATTTGTTTTAATGCGTGAGTATATAATTGGCAAACATTTAGTCGAAGGATACTTGCATCAACCTTATAGTTGGTTTTTAAATCGTAATAGTGCTGTACTCGGAAAAACTATATTATCAGAAGTAGGTCAAGTAGCTATAGGTTTAACAAGCTTAATGGAAATAATTGCTAAAAGCATGGTTGTAATTGCGCTTGTATTTTTATTAGTTCTAATTGATCCCAAACTTGCTTTGTCAGTTAGTATTATTTTTGGTGGAGCTTATGGAATTATTTACTATTTTACTCGTAGATTTCTTAAACAAATTGGTAAAGTTCGTTTAAAAAATAATCAGTTACGTTTTATGGCTCTAAGCGAAACATTTGGTGCTGCAAAAGAAGTAAAACTAAGTGGATTAGAACAGAATTTCATTAAGAAGTTTTCTGATCCTGCCAAAATTTTTGCACGATCTCAAACTTTTTCAAGTCTAATAGGTCAATTACCTCGCTTTTTTATAGAAGCAATTGCATTTGGAGGTATTTTAGTAATGATCCTTTATCTTATGATAAAAACTGGTAGCTTTAATAATTCAATACCCATCATTAGTTTATACACTTTTGCTGGTTATCGTTTAATGCCAGCAATACAAGCGATTTATGTTTCTTTCACTCGAATAACCTATATTGGTCCTTCACTTGATAGGTTATATGATGATATTAAAAGTCTTAAACAGTTCAGCTTAAGTGAAAATTTAGATGTATTATCTCTTGATAATGCGATTGCTTTAAAAAATATTAATTATAATTATCCTAAAACAACACAAAAAACCTTAAAAAATATTAATTTATTTATTTCAGCAAAAACAACAGTTGGTTTTGTGGGCACTACTGGAAGTGGTAAAACTACAACTGCAGATATAATTCTTGGTTTGCTGGAGCCTCAAGAGGGTAGCTTAGAAGTTGATGGACAGCTTATTACAAACAAAAATTTAAGATCTTGGCAAAAATCTATTGGATATGTGCCACAACATATTTATCTTTCTGACGACACTGTTGCAGCAAATATTGCTTTTGGCATACCTCATGAAGATATAAATCATGAAGCTGTTGAGAGAGCATCAAAAATTGCAAATTTATATGAATTTGTAACGGTGGAACTTCCAAGAAAATTTCAAACAAAAATTGGTGAGAATGGTGTTAGATTATCTGGTGGACAACGTCAAAGAATAGGTATCGCAAGAGCTTTGTATAATAATCCACAGGTATTAGTCTTAGATGAAGCAACAAGTGCACTTGATAATCTAACTGAAAAATTAGTAATGGATGCCATTAATAATCTTAATAAAAAAATTACAATCATTTTAGTTGCCCACCGTCTTAATACAGTAAAGAAGTGTGATAACATCTTTTTATTTGAAAAAGGGGAATTAATAAATAACGGTAAATTTGAAGATTTAAAAAAAAGTAATGATAAATTCCGTAATACCGTAAATAATTAGTTCAATATTATTGAATGATTAATATTATAAACAAATGTTAAATAAAATCATTAATTGGATTATTAAAAATCTTATTTTTTTAACAAAATTTTTTCCAAACTTAATAAGGAATAAAATAAGATATTTAATCTTTGATTATAGAGATCGAATATCCAACTTTTCAGAACAAAAAATTTATTTTCAAAAAAAAGAATTAACAAACAAAATTAAATTAAATAATTTTTTGTTATTAAAGAATTATATTGAAACTAAAAAAATTCATTATTTAGACAGTTTATTTGTAAATTTACAAAAAAATAACTCGAAAAAAATAAATTATATTTATATATATAGTTATTTAGTCAATATTCATGAATTTAGGCTGGCAAACATCTATCATGAGAAATTATGCAATATAATAAGTAAAAAACATTTTTTTTACTTTCAAATTTGCACATTAAATCAAAGTAATATCTCTAAATTTAAATCATTTAGTCATACTTTTGAATTTAAACTTATATATTTGTTTTTATATAGTGATGAAAAAAATTTTATTAAAACAATTTTAAACATTAATAACAGTTTAAAGTTTATTAATTTTAGTTGTGATAAAAAGGATATTGAATTTGAAAAGTACTTAAGAAACAAAAAAATAAATATAATTGGACCTTTAGATAAGAAAATTAATTTTAGTAAAAAAGAATTAAAAAATAATATAATTATAAGATTTAAAAATACAAATTATCTGACAAAAAAAGATTATTATCCACAAATAACTTTCCTGAATGGGAGAGCTTCAAGAAAATATCTAGAAAATAAAGATTATTTGTCAATTGATAAAGGTTTGCTTTGGATAGTTTATATTAATGAAACATTTTATAAAAAATTTAAAAGAGTTAGTAATATAAAAAACAGGTTTGCATTCAATACAGGGGCTGTTCTTTTTACATGTTTTACAGAGCTAAATTTTTTACAAAAAGTTTTACTTGATCTTATCTTGTTTAATCCGAGACAAATAAAATTACACAACTTTAATATGTATCTAACAAAAAGAACAAAAATTGGTTACGGGGTAAATAATACTTTAAAAAAGCAAATGAATAGCAATATATCATTTAATCATAATCAAATAGTTCAGTTTGATTTTATTAATTTTCTTTATAAAAAGAATTTTTTTTCATTAGATGAAAATTTAAAAAAGATTATTAAGAATGGAAAACATTCATATCTAAGTAGGATGGATAATTATTGGAAAGAGTAATAAAAAAATTTATAATTTTAATTTAAATCAAGCAATATTCTTTTTAATTTTGAATTTTTTGATCTATATATCATTAAATCTTGAATATATTTTTTTCTTAAATTTAAAAACTTCTTTTTATTCATAAACCTTACAAAATTTATAATTTTTTCTATATTATTATAATTTATTTTTTCTGTCCAAAATGGACCTTCACTTTTGAAGTGTTCACATGGCCATCCAAAATTTAAATTTTTAAATGTTTTTTTATAAGGATTAAAAAAAATTGTTTTGTTTCCACGAGATAGTGCCTCATATCCCAAAGTAGAATATAAATTAAATACTATTTTTGAGCTATCAACTATTTTGTAAGGATTATATTTCTTACCTTCAAGGAATTTCCATTTTATTTTATTTTTGAAAATATTATTGTAATAGTTAAATTCCAATTCATTATCGTCTCTTTTGCCTAAAATATGTAAATTAAGATTGTACTTGTCTGAATATCTTCCTAAATAAAATAGCACCTTTTCTTGTTTGTCAAAAAACTGTTTATAAGAAAAATTATCAGCTATATTTTCTGAAAAATTAACATTAGCCCAACATGAAATAAAAACTAGATCAATTTTTTTTTTTTTATCTATTTTATGATGATTAGATTTCAATGATCCATTTTGAATAATTTTTTTTGTATTAAAATTTTTGAATATTTCTCCAATATGTTTGTTGTAAACAATTGCAATATCTAAATTAAAATTATCATTTTTAATTATTTTTTTTTTCTTTTTGTAGTCAAGAATATTAAAATCAAATAATGGATATTTCCACGCAGTTTGTAAAAGTATTTTTTTTTGATAGGATTGTTTTTGTAGCTCATAAAAAAAAGAATTGTTATCAACAGTTGTTATAATAATTTTTGGATTTACAAATTTTATATATGATTCAAGGTATTCCTTTTTATTAAATTTACCTTTTAAAAAATTTTGCAGCAAGACAAATAAATTAAATTTTTCATTTCTAGTATATAAAATTGCATATTTACTTTTTAAATATTTTTTTATTAAATCTGAATTTGTGTTATCGAAAATTAAAAATTTTTTGTAAGTTGGTTTTAATATTTCAAACTTAAAGCTGATAAGTAATTTAATTATTATCTTTATAATTCTCATTAAGATTAAATGCTTTAGTTTGTAATTATATTTTATAATAGTTTTTTTAATGTTCTTGTTGTAGTAATAATATTTATTAAACTTAAGTAAAAATTATGCAATATGAAGTTGATAGTCTATCTGTAACACCAAATAATTCCATAAAATCATGTCTTGAGCTAATTAATAATATTGGCCAAAATACGCTGTTAGTTATTGGAAAAAAAAAAAAATTAATTGGCACTTTATCTGATGGTGATATTAGAAGAGCAATTTTAAAAAATATTAATTTAGATGACAATATCAAAAAATATTATCATAAAAAACCTTATAAAGTTTATAAAGAATTAGATAAAAATCAGATTTTAGATATATTAATAAAAAAGCAAATTTCAATTATTCCATTAGTTAATAAAGATAACAAAATAATTAAAATTTATTCCAAAAAAAATTTTTTGAATGAAAATGTTTACTCAAACTCAGTAATAATAATGGCTGGTGGAAAAGGTTTAAGAATGAAGCCGTTTACAAATTTATTCCCAAAGGCTATGCTTCCTTTTAATAATTCTACTGTAATTGAAGAGATAATTAATAAATTTAAGAAAGAGCACTTTAAGAATTTTTTTATTACCACAGGTTTTAAGTCAAATATTTTAAAAAAATATTTTTCATCTAAAAAATATAAAGATATTAAATTTTCTGTAGAAAAAAAACCTCTTGGGACAATAGGAGGAGTAAAAAAAATTGAAAAAGAAATTTCAAATGTTTTTTTTCTAACCAACTGTGACACCCTTATCGATTTGGATTATAAAAATTTAATTGACTTTCATAATCAAAATAAAAATTCTATTACAATCTTATCAGCAATATATAAAAAAAAGATAAACTATGGTGTGTGTCGAACAAATAAGAATTATAATTTAATAAGTATAGAGGAAAAACCAGATTTAAAATTTTTAATTAACACAGGCTTTTATGTTATGAGTAAAAACGTTTTAAAAAAAATTCCTAATGATAAATATTTTGATACAACTGATTTGATAAAAAATTGTATTAAGCGCAAAATTAAAATTGGAATGTACCCGATTGATATATCAAAGTGGATAGATGTAGGTAATTGGGAAGACTACAAGAAAGCAAAAGATCTTTATAATATTGGCCATTAAAATGAAAAAAATAATAGATAAAAAAGATAAATTTTTTGCTTTAATTCCAGCTAGAAAAGGTTCACTGGGTGTCAAAAACAAAAATGTTGTAAAAATAAACAACAAACACTTGATAGACTATACTCTTCTTCAGGCCAGCCAATCAAAAATTATAGATCAAATTTACGTTTCTTCTAATGACCATAGGGTCTTAAAAATTACAAAAAGATACAAAAAGATTCAATTTATTAAAAGAAAAGATAATCTTTCAGGTTCAAAAGTGTTAATGAAAGATGTAATTTTAGATTTTCTTAACTTTATCGAAAAAAGTTTTGATTTAAAAAAAATTAATTTAATTATTTTACAACCAACATCCCCTCAAAGAGAAGCTATAGATATTGATAAAGCAATTAGATTATTTAAAAAAAAAAAAAATTTTCCATTACTATCTTTTAGTGAACCCATTTCTAATCCAAATAATGTTGTTTATTTAGATAAAAAAAAATTATTTCCTTTTAGAAAATCTTTTACTAGTAAAAATAGACAAGATTATAAAAAAAATCTTTATATAAATGGCAGTATTTACATTGTAAATGCTAAAAAATATTTAAAAGATCCAAATTTATTAACAAAGAACTCAACTGTTTATGAAATGGACAAAAAACATTCAATACAAGTTGATGATTATTTTGATCTAAAAATAATTAAAAATTTTATTAAATAATAATTAGATCCCAATACTTATAAATATAAAATAAATTAATTCTTTATCAAACTAGGACTGCTTGGTAATAAGATTATTTTATCAAATAGTTTCTTGGAACCATCAATGTCATGATTCTTGAATTTTTTAAAATGGGGAAGAGTGTGGAGCAAATTCCAGATCGGCCTACATTGCATACCATTATCATTTAGATAATCTAAAGTTTTTTTTTTAGAGATCTTTTTATTATCTATTCGAAGAGCGTTAAGCCAATAGTTACTTTTAAAATTAGTATTTCTTTCTAAATTTACTAAGTGAAAGTTTTTATCATTTTCAAATTGCTTTTTATACTTATTGTGAAGTATTTTCTTTCTTGAGATAAGTGATCCAATTTTTTTTAACTGAGAGTAACCTAATGATGCTGATAAGCTGTTCATTCTATAATTCCAGCCTAATTTATTGTGAAAAAATTTCCATTTATGTTTAATTTTTGAAACAGAAACTAGATGCAGAGCTTGTAAATATAGTTTTTTAGAATTAGTGATTATAGCTCCTCCTGAGCCAGATGTAACAATTTTATTTCCATTAAAGCTTAATATCCCAACATTTCCAAAAGTGCCCAAATGTCTTTTTTTATAGAATGAACCCAGACCTTCAGCACAATCTTCAACTATTGGTACACAGTATTTCTTTGATATTTTTAAAACTTTTTCCATATCACAATAACTACCAAAAACATGTGTTACTATAATTGCGGAAATAATTCTTTTATTATGTTTAGAGTATCTTTTGCCATTAATAGAAAAAGTATTTAGTTTTAGGTATTTTTCTAATTTTATTTCATCCAAACAAAAAGTATTTTCTGAAGAATCTAAAAAAATTGGTATCGCATTATTATACAAAACTGCATTACCTGTTGCTACAAATGAAAGCGTTGGCAACAATACATTTGTATCTTTTTTTACACCAACCAACATTAAAGCTATATGTAAAGCTGATGTGCCAGTATTTGTTGCAATTACATATCTTGAACTAGTAATTTTTTTTATAGACTTTTCAAATTTGACTACAAATTTTCCATATGTTGATACAAAAGAAGATTTTATACAGCTTGAAACTGTCTTAATGTCATCTTTGTCAAATTTAGGTTCATGGAGGCCTGATTTTTTTTTAACAATATTATTAATTTTTTTATATAAATTCTTATATAATCGCATTTTAAGAATTAGAATAATCTTTCGTGTAGTAGTTTATTTTTTTATTTTTTTTTAGTAATTTAATTGTTTCTTTAATACCATAGTCCAAATCATATAAAGTTTTAAATTTTAAATTTTTTTTAATTTTGTTAAAATTTACTTTGTAATCTCTTTTATCTTCAATATTTTGTTTAGAATATGTGATATTTTTTAATTTTAAATATTTTCCGATTGTGTTTATTACAAATTTTTTTGAGTAGTTTTGTTTAGAATTACCTACGTTAAAAATTTCTAATTTTTTATTTACATTAAAACCTGATAATATTGCTCTACTAACATCCTTGATATGACAATAGGGACGCCAAGTATTTTCACCAAATATATTGAGACTTTTTTTTTTATATAATTCACGAGTAAATTGATTAATTGTTAAATCAAATCTCATTCTATCAGAGACACCAAAAACTGTAGAAAATCTCATGATCAACGATTGCATAGACACTTTATTTACCTGGTTTATCATGAATTTCTCAAAATCAACTTTTGTTTTTGCGTATAATGAAAGAGGTCTAAGCTTTGTTTTCTCATCAGCTAGTTTTTTAGAATTAACTATTCCGTAATTTGAGCAAGTTGAGGCAAAAATAAATTTTTTTACATTATATTTTTCACATAAAGAAAATAATTTTTTAGAGGATGTTAGGTTGGTGAGTTTGGTCAGCTTTTTTTGCAGTTTAGATGCTGGATCACCAACTATCCCAGCTAAATGTACAACATAATCTACTCTATTATTTTTAAAAAATTTTTCAGTTTTTTTAATATTGTTAATATCACATGCATGAAATATAAAATTTTTATCTTCTTTAAATTTTTTAAAATTTTTTTTTTTTGAGTGTTTTAAATTATCCATCGAATATACAAAAAATCCTTTATTTAGAAGTAAATTTGTTAAAACACACCCTATATATCCAGCACCTCCAGTTATTAAAATTTTGTACATATTCATTTACTTATAAGTATTTATATATTTAGTAAACTTATAAATTAATTATTAAAATCAAAGTTTGGCTATATTAAAGCTTATAAAAACAGATAAATCATATAAGTAAACTGAAAGAAAGTTAAATAAGTTAATTTATTTTTAAATGAAATATTTATATATTAATAACTATATAAATAAGATCACTTTTTAGAATAAATATCACAAATAGTTTCTCCAATTCTTTTATTATTATTTACGTTATAGCTAATATAATTTTTGTAATAATTATTATATTTTTTTTTATTAATACTTTGTAAGTGCTGATTTATTTCATCTATATAAATATTTTCATCTATGTTGAAAATTTGTGAGTTTAATTCTTTCGCAAAACTTGATATCTTTTGTATTTTATTACTATCAACTCTCAACATTTCATCATTCACAATAAAAATAATTGGTTTATTAAAAATTATTGAAAAAGAAATTGAAGTACTTGTATGAGCAATAGTTGAGAAGCAATTTTTAGATAACTCAACAATTCTGTTTGAAATTACTTTTCTATTTCCAAAATATGGATGTTTTTTTGCTTTAGGGTGTGCTGCAATAATAACATTTTTCTTATATTTTTTTTCTATTTTATCAAAAAAGGTATTTAAAGATTTATAAAATATTTTAGGATTTACCATCTTTTGATTTGCATATTTATAATCAGGATGATTATGCTCATATTGATCTAAATATAAAAAGTAATTGTTCTTAATATTACTTTTTTTTTTTAATTTTAGTTTTTCATTTAAGTCATAAGAGTGACAATTAATAATAAATCTATCTTTATATTGATTTTGAATTTTTTTTCCCGCACAAAGATAAATATTTTTTTTTGTAAAAAATGTTTCCTCAATTAGATCAAAAAACTTACTACTAATTAAATTAAAAATTCTTTTTATTTTAATATTAAAGTTAAATTTTCTAATTTTAGGAGCTGGAATATGCCCTATTTTTGATATAATTTTTTTAAAATCTTTGAAATATAAAACAATTTTAAAGATACATGATTTTAATCCAGGTAGAGTGTAATCAAGATAAACAGGGCCTTTTTCTATTTTTAATAATTGAAATAGCTTTAAATAATTATTGATTTTAAAAATTTCTATTTTTTTATGATTAAAAATTTTATCTTTTTTAAAATTAATACCTTCATGTATGTGATATATTTGAATTTTATCAAAAAAATTTAAATATATATCAATATCGAATCTTTCAAAATTTCTTTTTTCTAGCGGGACAGAAATTAAAATTTTAAGAGTTTTCATTAATAAATAAATATTTCTTAATAAAGAATTTACATAAAGATCAATGTTGTATAATAATATAGTTAAATGTTTAAACTAATTATCATTATTTAATCACTACTTTGCAACATTTTTTTAAATTAGTTTGAGATAATGATAGTAAGATCACAAAATTGATTTAAATAAAAATATTTATTGAAAATGAAAAATAATAAAACGGTTATAATAGCTGAGGCAGGAGTAAATCATAACGGTAGTTTACAAAATGCATATAAGTTGATCGATGTAGCTGCTAATTGTAAAGCTGATTATATTAAATTTCAAATAGTTGATGCAAGTGTAATTTCTACTAACGCTAAAAAAGCAAAATATCAAATTGATAAAAAAAATAAAACTGAAAGTCAGTTTTCAATGATTAAAAAACTAGAAATGAATTGGTTTAAAATTCATCCTTTATTAATCAAAAAATGTAAAAAAAAAAATATTAAATTCTTAACTTCTATTTTTGATACTGGCTGGATTAATGAGATAAAGAAATTAAACCTTGACTATATAAAGATTCCATCTGGAGAAATTAATAATTACCCATTATTAAAATCAGTAGCTAATCTTAATAAAAAAGTTTTATTGTCAACTGGTGCATCAAAAATTTTAGAAATCAAAGATGCCATAGATTTTTTATTTAAGAATGGTTTAAAAAAAAACAATCTTACTGTAATGCATTGTAATTCAGCTTATCCAACCCCTGTTAACGATATAAACCTTTTAGCAATTAAGTATCTCAAAGATAAAACTAAATTAAATATTGGTTTTTCAGATCATTCATTAGGAGCTGAAGCGGCTATAGCTTCTGTAGCCTTTGGTGTAACTGTTATTGAAAAACATTTTACTTTATCTAATTCAATGAGTGGTCCAGATCATAAAATTAGTTTAAATCCAAAACAACTTAAATCATTTATAAATTCAATAAGAAAAACTGAAAAAGCATTAGGAAAATACAATAAATTTGTTACGAATAGTGAAAGACCCAATAGAAATATTATTAGAAAATCAATTTATGCAAACTCAATTATTAAAAAAGGTGATAAATTTACAAGTAAAAATATAAAACTAAAGCGACCAGGAGTTGGGATGCATCCAATAAAATTTGAAAAAATAATTGGAAAAAAATCTAAAAAAAATTTTAAACTAGATCAATTAATAGAGGTTTAGTTTTTGTTGCTTTGCTGGATTACCGTGAGCAATATGTTTAGACTTTAAATCATTATATAAAGCAGAATTTGCACTTACTTTAGAAAAATTAGAAATCTTTAAATTTTGCATTACTGTGCTATTTGAACCTATAAAACATTCTGAGCCAATAGTGACTTTGCCATTTATAATAGCACCTGTACTAACGATGGTGCTTTCTCCTATAACTGAGTGATGACCAATTTGAGAGCCTGAATTTAATAAAACATTTTTCTTAATAATACATCCAGGAGATAAAATAGTTTTTGGCCCAACTATTACACCATCAAGTATTTTAGCTGAAGGTGATATATATGCTGTAGGATGAACAAGTTTTAATGGCGTAAACTTTTTGATATATTTTTTAAAATATTTGCTTCTTAGATTTTCATTTCCATGAGCAACAATAAAATTTGTGTTATTTCTATTCAAATAGTTTGGTATTTTGTGAATAAAAAAACAGTTATCATATATTTTTTTAAATTCATTTATATCTTTTACTTCTCCAAAAAAAAATATTTTTTTTATTTCAATTGGTTTAAATATTTCAGAAATATAATTAAGAACTTCAAAAGCAAAACTTCCTGCTCCAATTATAATTAAATTGTTTTTCATAAATAAATCAAATATGTATACATTAAATTATGATTTATTACCAATTACTTCAGTGGCTACCTAAATTCGAAAATAATATATTAAAAAAAATTAAGAAAAATTTAAGATTATCATTAAACCAGAATTTAATTGATTGTAGTTTAAATATTGAGGATGAGATTGATTTGTCAAATTATCTATTTCAAAATAAAAAAAAGATAGAAAAAAATGACCTAAAAAAAATTAATCTTAATATCATATCAGGCTCAAATATTTCTTTCATGGAAAGATCAATTTTTTTAAATTGCTTAAGAAATCAAATATATGTTAATATTAATTCATTTGAAAAGTATAATTTATTTGAATCATTTATTTCTTACCAAAGTAAAAAAAAAATTTTAAAAGAAAAATCAATCACTTTTTTGGCACTGGATACGTTAAATTTAGTTGATTTTAAGAAGAAGCAATCTGTCAAAGAATATCTAAAAAATATAGAAAAAATTTTGCAAGAACTATCAAAAGAAAGCAACACAATTATATTACAAAATTTAGTAATTGATAAAAATCACAATTATATAAGAAATATTAATAAAGAAATTTTTAAATTTTCAAAAAAATATAAATTAATTATATTTGATATAAATAATTATGCTGACCCTATAAGCTCAAAAAACTGGTTTGATAAAGCTAAATATAAATTTGCAAAGATTCCTTTTTCTTTAGAAAATTTAAATTATTATACTTATAAATTATCAAGATTAATTAATGTTATATTTGGAGGATCAAAAAAAGTATTAGTGTTAGATTTAGATAATACACTTTGGGGTGGTATTATAGGAGATGACGGGATAAAAAATATCAAAATTGGAAATAAAGATAAAGTTTCTTTAAGTTTTTTTAATTTTCAAAAATTTTTAAAAAAATTAAAATCCAGAGGTATTTTGCTTGCAGTATGCTCAAAAAATACAGAAAAAATTGCTAAGGATGCATTTAAAAAAAAAAATATGCCCTTAAAATTATCTGATTTTGTATCATTTAAAGCAAATTGGAACGACAAAGCAACCAACATTAAAGAGATAAGTAAAGAATTGAATTTATCAACAGACTCCTTTGTTTTTTTTGATGACAATCCAATGGAGAGAGACATAGTGAGAAAAAATATTCCTGATTTGTCTATTCCTGAGATTAATAAAGATCCCTCTAAATATATAAGAGATATTGTTGCACCAGGCTATTTTGATGTTATCTCGTATTCAAAAGAAGATTTAAAAAGAACCCAAACGTATAAATCAAATATAAAAAGACATAATTTATTAAAAAAATCTGTAGATATAAACTCTTATTTGATGTCATTAAATATGAAATCAAATATGTCTAAATTTAAGTTAAAAAACATTGAAAGGATAGTGCAATTATTTTTAAGATCTAATCAGTTTAATTTAACAACTACAAGATATCAAAAAAAAGATATTATTAATTTTATAAAGAATAAGAACAATTATACATTGCAAGTTGATTTGTCTGATAGATTTGGACAAAATGGTATAGTTTCTTTATTAGTTGGTAGTCTTTCAAACAACACATTGATTATTGAAAACTGGGTAATGAGCTGTAGGGTGTTATCACGGACATTAGAGCAAGCAATATTAAAAAAAATTGTTTATGATTTAAAAAAAATCAATATAAATAAGATTATTGGTCTCTATAAACTTAGCAGTAAAAACAAATTGGTTATAGAGCATTATAAAAATTTAAAGTTTAAAATTCTTAAAAAAACTAAAGAAAAAACTTCTTGGGGATTAGATTTAAACAATTATAAGGCGAACAAATATAAAAATTTTATAAAAATAATAAATGGGTAAAAAAAAATATATTATTATTCTTGGTGCTTATTCAGATTTAGCAAAAGATACTTTAAAAAATCTTTCAAATTATAACCTCATAATTTTGGGAAAAAATTCATCTAAATTATTAAAATTAAAAAGTAAGATTAAGAATACAAAGGTAATTACTTTACCAATTGATGCAACAGATGAAAATTTAAGTGAAAATATTTTGAAAATTTGTAAAGCTGAAAAAATTAAGATTTATGGTGCTGTAAACTTTGCAAGTCAACACTCAATTCTACCTCTTAAAATAATTGATTATAAAAATTTTCAAACTATTTACAAAAATAATGTTTTTAGTTTGATTAATTTAGTGAAATTTTTTTCAAAAAATTCAAAATATATTGAGTCTAAGAGTTCAATAATCAATATTTCATCTGTATCATCATTAAAAGGAAACAAATCAATTTCTCTTTATTCATCATCTAAAGCGGCAGCTAATAATTTAGTGAAAAGTTATGCGCTAGAACTCTCGACTAAAGGAATAAGAGTAAATTCAATTATTCTTGGTCATTTTGAAAAAGGTATGAGTAAAGAAACTAAAAAATTTTTAAATAACCAGCAATTATTAGAATTAAAATCTAAGCACCCTTTAGGTTTTGGAAAAATCAAAAGTTTAGTTGAGGGTATTAAATTTTTATTAAATGTTGAAAGTGATTGGATAACTGGAATAAATCTAAATATTGATGGCGGATACTCTGCATGAAAACAGAAATACTAAGGGGTCTACAAATAGTTGGTATCTCTACAACAGTAGAAAATAATATCATAACACAAAATCAACTTATAAAGAGGCAAAAAAACTATTTAGAAAAAAAAAAAATTAAAAACTCATCAAATATAATAGGCGTTAAAAAAAATTTTTTCACCTCAACAAAAACTACAACAGTTGACCTTTGTGTTGACTCAACGAAAAGATTAATAAAAAATTTAAAGTGGAAAAGTAAAGATATAGATTTACTTATATTTGTAACTCAAACACCAGATTTTCTAATGCCATCATGCAGTAGTATTGCACATGATAAATTAAATTTAAAAAAAAACTGTGTGTCTTTTGATATTAACCTTGGTTGCTCAGGGTATGTATATGGATTGTGGAATATGTATAAAATTATGCAAAATAGTTCTTATAAAAAAGGACTTTTGTTGGTTGGAGATACAATTTCAAAAACAGTGAACTCTAAAGATTATATTAATAAACTATTATTTGGTGATGCTGGAACTTCAACAGCAATAGTAAAAAAATCTAATAAAAAATCTTACTTCATATTAGGTAGTGACGGCAAGGGAAGTAGTGATTTAATAATCGACAATAGTGGTTTTAGAGCAAAAAAGTTTAAACCAGAGTTCAAAATGAATGGAAAAAATGTATTTCATTTTGCTGTTAATAATGTTCCTACTATGATTAATATATTGCTTAAAAAATCTTGTAGTAAGGTAAAAGATATATCTTATTTTATTTATCATCAGGCGAATAAATACATGATTGAAAGTATTTCTAGGGAGTTAGGAATAAAAAAAAAACAAGTATTATTTTCCATATCTGATTATGGAAATACTAGCTCAGCTTCAATCCCACTAACATTATGTAAAAATAGACATAAAATTAGTTTTTCTAAAAAAACTTGTATTTTAGGTTTTGGAGCTGGATTTTCTTATGCGGCCGCAGTAATAGATTTAAAAAATTCAAAAATATTAAATATAGTAAAAAAGAAATTTTAAAATGGATAATGATTTAATTAAATCTGATATACTCAAATTATTAATTAAGCTTTCAAAAATCAAAAGTATCAAATTTGATACTCTATTTGCAAATAATGAAAAAATTGATTCTTTAGATTTATTAAATCTTTATTCACTTTTAGAAAAAAAATATAAAGTCAAGTTTAAATCAAGTGAATTAGCCAAATTAAGCTCGATAGAAAATATTTTTAAAGTAATAAATAAAAAGGCAAATGAAAAAAAAAAAAGATAATAAAATAGAAATTGAATTTAAAAAAAAAATAGCAGCAATTTTTGAGACTAATATAAAAAAAATTGAATTTCATAAAAAAATTTCAGAGTTTGAAAACTTTGACTCTTTAAAAATATTGGAAATAATAAGCTTTTTCTCAAATGCAAAAAAAGAAATAAATCCAAATAAAATTAATGACAAAACAAAATTCATAGATCTTTATAATTTTTATAATAAATGAAAGAAATTTTAGTATTTACTGCAGGAAGATCTGATTTTGGAATATTAAAAAATCTTATAAGTAAAATTAAATCACATAAATCCTTTAACTTAACTTTAATCATAGGCCCTGCACATAATTCAAAAATTTTTGGGTTTACAAAACAAGAAATAGAAAATTTAAAAATTGAAAAAAAAATTTTTTTAAAGTCTAGAACAAATAACTCAAGTGGACATGATATTCTAAATTCTATGTCTCAAATTACTATGGATATTGCAAATAATTTTAGTAAAAAAAAATATGATGCTGCTATTGTTCTTGGCGATAGATATGAAGCGCTTAATTTTGTTTTTTGTTGTTTTATTTTTAGAATTCCAATTATTCATATTGGGGGTGGTAGCATAACCCTGGGATCTTTAGATGATATTTACAGAAAATGCATCTCTCAGATGGCTTCGTTACATTTTGTTGAAACTAGTAATCATAAAAAAAATTTAAATAATATTGGCATTAAAAAAAATATATTTATCACTGGAGCACCTGCTCTCGAAAATATTTATGATAAAAAAACCCCACTTTCAATCTTAAATGGAAAATATGATGATTTTATAAAAAGTAAAAAAAAAAGAATAATTGCATGTTTTCATCCTGAAACTAATATTTCGAAAAATAAAAATATTAAAAATTTAAAAAAATTAATTTCATTTTTAAATAGTATTAAGCAAAAAATAATTTTTACCTATCCTAATGCTGACGAAGGTTATTTAGATTACATTAAGTTAATAGAAAAAAATTTAGATAAAAAAAACTCAATGATTGTAAAAAATTTTGGTATAGAAAAATATCATTTAATGCTTTCAAATTCAGATTTATTGATTGGTAATTCCTCAAGTGGAATAATTGAGTCTTGTAGTTTTAAAATTCCTTGTATAAACCTTGGAGACAGACAAAAACAAAGGTTATCCCCAAAAAATATTATTCACAGTACATTTGATATTAAGAATATTTTGAAAGCTTATAATAAAGCTACAAGCAATAGATTTAAGTTACATGTTATCAATTTGAAGAATCCGTATGAAAATAAAAATACGTCTAATAAGATCTTAAATATAATTAATAATAAAATTAAGCTTAATTTTAGATAATCGCACTTTATTAATACTTAATATCATTCCAAATAATTTAATTGAAATTTAACGAGAATTCTTAATTCTTTTAAATGCTTTTTTTGATATTTTAATAAAATGGTTTATTTGTTTATAACTAGTTGAAGTAGCTATGAAAATAATCCCACTACTTGGATAGTAAATTTTATTCTCAAACAAGTATTTTCTAAATTCAGAAATATTTTTTTTTTTTTGGTTTTCAAAAAAATCTCTTTGAGATCTATTTATGATATTTTTTTTAGTAAATACTAGTCTAATCATTGATGAAAATCTTACACAATTGGCATCAATATTATTTTTTTTTAAAAAAAGATTTATTTCTTTTTGAATAAACTCACTTTTTTTATCTAAATTATCAAAAATATTTTTTTTATTTTTGTAAACATACCTGACTAGCCTATTGGCAATAAATGTATTTATTGAATTTCCTGAAAACGTACCACCAAAAAAAATTTTTTTTTTATTTTTATCTAATTTTTTTATAATATTTTTTTTTATTCCAATAATGCCTATTGGTAAGCCACCCCCCAAACATTTTCCAAAAGTTGAAATTGACGGTTTTAAATTAAACTGATTTTGAACACTTGAGCAATTAAATCTTAGCCCAGTAATCATTTCATCAAAAATTAAAATTAATCTATTTTTTTTACAATAATTATCTAAAAACTTTAAAAATTTTTTTGCTTCAATAGGCAGACAGCCTTGTATAGGCTCTACAATCACACACATTATTTGTTTTTTATATTTATTTAAGGTTATCTCTGATGCCCGGATATCATTATAGGGAATAAATTTAAGGTTTTTTTTAAAATTCAAATCTAAACCACTGCTTAATTCTACACTTTCAAGTTTATTGTTGTTTGTATAAAGAAGTTCACTAGTAGAACCGTGCCAACTCCCTGATACTGAAATAATAATATTTTTTTTTGTAACGGCTCTCGCAATTCTAAGTGACTTCATCACTGCTTCAGTTCCTGAATTGCAAAATACAAATTTTTCATATTCTGGAAAAATTTCTTTAAGTGTTTTTGAGAACTCTACAGCATATTTATTTTTTGCAGCAAAATTAGAAATACGCAATTTTAGCATATTTTTGATAGATTTTTGAAAAATTATTGGATTATGCCCTAGTATGTGCGAACCTGCACATAGTGATAGATCAAGGTATCTTTTATTTTTAATATATATGTTGGAACCTTTTCCTGAAGTAAAAAGATTACCTAAGTCATCATATCCCTCGTTTAACAAAAAATTATTCATTTAAAAACATCTTTTATATTGGTTTGGTAAATTCTTTTTTTTTTTATAATACAATAATTCCTTTATTAACCAAGTTGGTGAATTTATAAACTTTCTACCAAAACTTACTAAATCGGCTTTACCTGATTTTATTATTTCTTCGGCATGTTTTATGTCATTTATATTGCCAGTAGTTTTTACTTTTATTCCTACTGTCTCTTTGATTTTTTGTGCTAAATGTACTTGATATCCCTTTTTAAATTTAATTTTAGTTTTAGAAACAATTCCACCACTTGATACACAAACATAGTTAAATCCAATCTTTTTTAAATTTTCACATAAAAAAATACAATCTGAAATTGACGTTCCTTTTTCCATCCAATCTGAACCATTTACTCTTGCTCCTAACACTTTATTTTTTGGCCAAATTTTTCTAATCTCAGTTGCAATTTCTAACAAAAATTTACATCTATTTTTTAAATTGTTTCCATATGAATCTTTTCGCCTGTTACTTAATGGAGAAAAAAACTGGTGTAAAAGATACCCATGAGCCATGTGAACTTCTAAACAGTCAAATCCAATTTTTTTTGCATAAATTGTTGATTTAATAAAGTCTAATTTAATTTTATTTAAATCTTTTAAATTAGCTTCTTTAGGATTTGGCCAATGATTGTCTCGCTTAATTTTGCTTGGAGCAATTGTTTTCCATCCCGCTTTATTCTTAAGCGGAAAATTTGACTTAATCCATGGTAACGATGAGGATCCTTTTCTTCCAGAATGCGACAATTGAATTCCAATTTTTGTATCAGAAATTTTTCTTAAATAATTAAATAGTTTCTTAAACTCAAGAAAATTTTTTTTATTATACAATGATAAATCTTTTTTAGATATCATTCCTTCTTTAGATACAGCAGTTGACTCAATAATTAGTAAACCAGAACCAGCTTGCATTAATTTTTTTAAATGAAAATAATGCCATTCTGAAGGATTGCCACTATTTGCAGAATACTGACACATCGGAGCTATACAAATTCTATTATTTAGCTTTTTTTTATTTAGGTAGAATTTTTTAAGAGATATCATTTACCATAAAAAAAAATTTATTTTTAGGATGAAAAATTGCTTTTGGATAAGACCAGTAAGTTTCAAGAAAATAAAAACCAAGGGCTCTTCCAAATTTTGGAAGATGAGGAACATTATCTGTATCAATCATTGAATTTAGTGGAGTAGCAAATCTTATCCATTCACCAACTTTTTGTTTTTTGTAAATTAGTCTTGAATAAATAGCTACCTCAGGGGGAACTAACTTAAGATTTTTTTTTAAGGCTCTTTTGTATATTTTCTCAAGTTGAGTAGGTTTATTAAAACCGAGTTGTTTAACTGAAATTTTTGATAACTTGATTGGTAATTTTATTTTTTTTAAATTAAATTTTTTTTTTTTAATAATATTATCAATCCAGGGGCTTGTTTTGAACTTATCTTTATTTAAAAGCTTAAGACCTTTTTTTGTTAAGTCATAAAAACTAAATTTATTGATAATAATTTCAGGTTTTTTCATAAAAGTGCAAATGTTAATTTATATAATTAATATAAATAATGTATACATGTAAATAAAATTTGCTATGTTTATGTTTTCAACTATATAAAATATTCATGAATCCTAAAGAAACAATAAAAAAAAATCTTGAAAGAAGATCAGAATTTGTAGATGTAGTGCCAATACATAAAGGTGTTCCAATACCTACATGGATAGAGTTAAGTTTAATTGATGTTTGTAATAGGAAATGTACTTTTTGTCCAAAAGCTGATGAAAAAGTAGCTCCAGATACCCACCAAAAAATGACAAGAAAAATTATAGATGAAATTCATGATCAACTGTTAGAGATTAATTTTAAAGGAACAATATCTTTATGTGGTTACGGTGAGCCTTTATTACACAATGACATTTCTTATATTGTCAAAAAACTTTCAAACGTTGCAAAAGTAGAAGTCATTACTAATGGCGATGTTCTCTCTCCAAAAAGACTGCAAGAACTATATATTTCTAACGTTAGCAAAGTTTTAGTGAGTATGTATGATGGGCCAGAACAAATAAAAAAATTTAATGACATGACAAAAAAAGCGAATGTGCCAGAAGATTTAATTATTTTAAGGGATAGGTGGTATGATATGCATAATGATTTTGGAGTAAAATTAACCAACAGGGCTGGAACGATTGATACAGGCCAACAAGAAGAAGTTGGAAAGTATAAAAATTGTTTTTATCCCACATATCAAATGTTATTAGACTGGAACGGTAATGTTTATTTGTGTCCCCAGGATTGGCAAAGAAAAGTTTCAATGGGAAATATAATGCAAGAAACAATATTTGAAATATGGACTGGAAAAACGATTACGAGTTACAGAAAAAATTTAATGTCTGGAAAAAGATGTTCGGGCCCGTGCAAATCATGCAATGCAGATGGAACTTTACTAGGAAAAAATCATGCTAAGTCATGGAAAAGTGTTTACAAAATTTAAAAAAATAAATAATAAGTGACTAAAAAATTAATTTGGAATACAACTTTAGATCCAAATTATTACCCACCTCAAATTAAGGAAAAATACTTTCAATTATCAATTAAATACAGAAAAAAGTTTGTTGATTGGATTGGTAAAATTTCACTAGAATTTAGAAAGGATTATATTTGGTGGATTAAATTACCTTCATCTCGTGATCCATATAAAAGTGACTTGTTTAAGAATATGTTGATTTTATTAGTTCTTAAAGACAAAAAAATATTACAACAGATAGGCCTGGTAGTATTTGAAAATAAATTGATTTATAATTCAGCAATCAAAGATAATAAAATTGACTTAAAAGAATTAAAAATCAAAATAAAAAAAAAAAATTATTTATTTAAATTAATTAATTCAATTATCTTTAGCATTATCACTTTTTTAATTATAAAAATTACAATTAAAAAAGATCAGTTTTTAAATAAAAATTATGTTTTTATTAATACTATTTTAGATACTAGAAATAAGATTCATGACTATGTTTTTCCTGGATTGTATAAAATACTTAAAGCTAGAAGGAAAAACCATGTTCTTTTCGTGCCTAATTTTATAGTGCATAAATATTTTATAAATCATTATAAAAATATTAAAATATTATCAAAACAAAATTTTATTTTTATAGAAAATTTAATTTCATTTAGTGAATTTAAGAATTGTCTTTTAAAACTTTTGTTTTTTGAAAGATTAGAAATTAAAAAAAAAAAATTTAAAAAGTTTTTTTTAATTGATTGTTCATTGTTAGTTAATTATGAATATAATTCTAAAAAAGACTTCTATTCTGAATTTCAATCAATAATAAAGATTATTTTCATTAGAAAACTAAGTGAATATAATCTTAAAATTTCAAAAACTATTTGTAGATTTGAAAATCAGGCAATTGATAGATCGTGGTTTTATGGATTTAGAAAATATTTTCCAAGTATAAAAAATTTGGGCTATCAAGGTTTTTTATATTATCCGCATCTATTAAATCAATCACCAACATTATATGAAGAAAAGGCAAAAGTATTACCAAATGAAATTTTAGTCCCTGGAAAACTAGCCTTGAAACATCGAAAAGAATTTTATAAAAAAATTAAACTAAAAATTGCACCATCATTTAATAAATATTTGCCTAATAAAAAAAAGAAAGTAAAAAAAACCTATAAGTATACCCTTGCTCTTTGTGGAATTTATTCTTTAGATGAAAGCCTAATTTCTTGGGTAATATTTGCGTTATCAAGAAATAGTAACATTAAAGTTATAATTAAACCACATCCAATGCTATCAATTCAAAAATTCCAAAATTTAATTCCTAGAAAACTGTCAAATCAAATTATTATTTCTAAAGAACCAGCAGACATTTTGCTTCAAAAATCAGAATTTCTAATTTCCTCAGGCCCCACAAGTATTGTTTTTGATTCTTTACTTCATGGATGTAAATTATTATATCTTAATTTAGATCCAAGTGATATTTTTATTTTAAAAAAGAAACTAATTAAAAAAAAAAATTTTGAATTTATAAAAAAAAAATATTCTTTATTTAAAATAATGTCTAAATATAATAATTTACCAATTAGAAAAAGTAATTATTATAAGCAATCATTTTTTTATTCAAAGTTAACAAATAATAATCTTAAATTCTTTTACTAGTGAAAAAACTTTTTATTAAAATTATCTATAACATTTTTTTATTTTTTGATTTTTTAAGTGGAAAAATTTTCCTATTTAAAATGTTTGAACAGTTTGAAAAAAAATCATATATTAAAAAAAAAATTTTTAATCAGGAAGCTAAATTTTTTATACCAAATCAAGTTATTGCTTGGAGGGTAAAAACTTTATTTACTCAAGAACCTGAAACTATTGAATGGATTAACAATTTTGATAATAATTTAAATATTTTTTGGGATATAGGTGGTAATATTGGTCTTTATTCAATTTATTCAGCTTTAAAACATAAAAATTTACAAATTTATTGTTTTGAGCCATCTACTAGTAATTTAAGAACGCTAAGTAGAAATATTTCTATAAATAATTTAGAAAATAGAATTAACATTAATCAATTTGCACTTAGTGATAAACAAAATATTTATCAAACTATGTACGAAACTCACTTCATAGAGGGACATTCAATGTCTACTTTTTCTTACAATACTGACTTTGAGGGTAAGAATTTAATTCCTGAACAAAAATACAATATATATGGTACATCAATTGATTATTTGATTGAAACTAAAATATTAAAATGTCCCAATTATATAAAGTTAGATGTGGACGGTATTGAGCATAAGATATTAGATGGTGCCAAAAAAACTCTCATGAACAAAGATTTAAAAAGTATATTAGTTGAAGTAAATGAAAACTTTCAGGATCAACATAAAGATATAGTGAAAATTATGAAAGAAAATAATTTTACATTAATATCAAAAAATCAAAATATTTCTGATGTTCAAAATACAAAATTTTCTAAAACGTATAACTATATCTATAATAGATAAATGGAAATTAAAATTTTTGATAATTTTTTAAAAGAAGAAGATTTTAAAGAAATTGAAAGTTTAGACTTACCATTACCCAAATCAGATGAAATAAAAATTTTTAATAGTAAAGTTTTTGAAAATTCTATTTTTCATTCTGAATTTTTATCTAAAGAAAGTTTACAAAGATTTAATGATAATTATCATCAGAAAGCTATTGATCTATTAGAAGAATTATGTC
>Ga0209533_1001177_pt1 | contig 24714 bp, 23 predicted proteins | sample COG_04_FD_184748 | JGI IMG/M metagenome (GOLD analysis project Ga0209533, IMG submission 184748) | Pelagic Microbial community sample from North Sea - COGITO 998_met_04 (SPAdes) (version 2) | ecosystem: Environmental > Aquatic > Marine > Neritic zone/Coastal water | place: Helgoland, sampling...
CAGCTAGATACCGATGAATTCCCAACAGAGTAGTTGTCTCTAGGCTTATCATAGGCACTGACATCACTACTTGACACTGTGGGCCAGCTAGATACCGATGAATTCCCAACAGAGTAGTTGTCTCTAGTCTTATCATAGGCACTGACATCACTACTTGACACTGTGGAACCGCCAACAGAATAGTTGTCTCTAGGATTATCATATCCATCATCATTATCACTATCGGTGTCTATCATCGAGTTCATATTACTAGGATTTTGTTTTTCTATATGTTGTCTATAAAATGCTCCTCTAGATCTACCAGGGAGAATTAGTCCTTGTGTTTTTTTTCTCCTGACACGGGAATTCATTATTTCCTTTCTACTTTACTATAAATATTTTAATATAATTATTTTGCTTCAGTGATTCGAAATTAAAAGGTTATCATTATATAGTATCAAATCACAATGCAGCGAATATTCGGCGATAGTCTCTGGAAAAACAATAGCTCTTACGTGAGATGGAATTTCATTTCTAGTGTTCTTGGCGGCTGGAAGTATACTCTTTCTACGGATTCATTATTATATATAATGAATGTTAATGATCCTATCATGTCGGGAAGCGTTTCATTTATTTCAAAAGACGTAATAGGCCAACTTGGTGTATGCTTTTACGCATATCGCAAGGATAGTTCTGAAGGAGATCGTTGTACGTTAACTTATGGTCTTAATATCAATATTCTATTACAGTGTTGTATATTCTTGGAGAATGCGACGCCTTTTCTACCAAGTTATATGTACCTACCCATTGCAAGTACATCTAACATCATAAAGAACATTAGTATGATGGGTATGGGAGCTGTAAATACCAATGTAATTAGAGAGTTCATTAACAGAAGCGAATGTGAGAATATCAAGGGCGCTGAATTATATTCTAAGATCACAGCACAAAATTCAACAGCGAGTTCTATAGGTATGTTGTTAGGTATAGGTACTATTATGTTGATACCTTCCAGGTCAGTCAGGTTTTTTACAGTATGTCCTTTACTATCACTGAGTCATTATTTGTGTTATAGGGAATCTCTCAGGGCTGTATTCGAACCCAAAAAAATAATATAGGTATAGTGATATTTAAACTATTAAAATAAAAGATGTGTTTTACTACATGGCGAGTTAAATTCGATAAAGTTTGGAATTCTGTTAAGGATCATGCCAAGGTACCTAAAGATTTGGAATTATGGTTCTTTATACAGAAGAACCATTATATTCATCATCGTAATGGGATGAATGTAGGTGGGTATCGTCGAGCTAAGTTCGATAGGTTGTTCTTTAGTTTTCCTAGGGTATTCATCGTCGATGAAAATAAGAAAGATGTGGATAAATGGTTTGAGATGATCAAGTTAACGGAGAATACAATTTACCTGTATGGTAGTATTCCGAAGAGAATGGATATTGGTATAAATAAGGGTGATGTTACAGAATGGTTTTATGATCAGTATGACCATTATCAAGCCTCAACTGGTCCGATGAAGCAAACTGATCCTCGTCGCGTGATTTGGGAGAAGTTGATGAAACTATATTCTACTGAATTTTTATTCATTAATGATTACTCGAAGATGAGTTATGTATCCTTCAGCAAATGGAATTTTATGCTCTTACAAGTCCTGAACGTTATACAGAACAAGGCTAGTATTAATTGGGATTCAGACTTATACATGTGGTATAGACATCAGCGTAGAGAATATCGTTTGAAACGTGGAGCTATGAAATTGGGAACATTGAAGCGAAAGTTATGGGAGATAAATAATCTCCAAGTACATATTAATATTGCATAACATTAGTTGACTCGACCATCAAACATCTCTTTTTCTTGACATTTGTATAGAACGTCTTCTTCCTTCATTGAAGTTCTACTGATTTAGGACGAATTTGATAATCCTTCACGACGTGTTGTACATCTTTCATCAAACATCTCTTGATCAAATACATAGATATAACTATACCATTTCAAATAATTATATTCAATAAAAAAAAAGGCCACTAACTCAAGACTCATAATGAGTCCCAAGTTAGTGGCCTTTTTTTGCGTTACAATTAAATTATAGTGTGGAAATCGTTTTGATTTTTATGTAAGTTTAATATGAATCGGCTACTGATGCGTAAGAACCAGTAGATGAACGGGTAGAAGGGAACGGGGTACCACCATATGAGGGTATAAACATCTTTTTGCCTTTACCCTTTGAATTTTTGCCTGCAGATGAAACTACCTGAACTGGAGCCATTTTTTCGGCCCTCATGTAGCCACTTAAGTTGTACGAGACAGGATTAGGGGTTTCATAGAGAAAACCATCCTCTGTGTTTTTTGCCTGAAAGGACATAGTATCTTTATGATCAACTAGAGAAAAAAAAAAATTAAATTTGATTCGTCGGAATTGTATATATTATTAAAATCATCACTTAGTAATATCATTTATCATGGGAATCAAAGGTCTAATGAATTTTCTCCGAAAGGAGTGTCCGAAATTTTCTTGTGAAATCGGAATGGATCAGTTCACGAATAGAAAGGTTGCAGTAGATATCTCTATATATATCTACAAGTTCAAGGCGTCAGCTAAGGATAAGTGGATGGATATGATCATTTTTTTATTGATGTCATTGAGGTCTTATAATATTCACCCTGTTGTGATCATAGATGGTAAACCACCTATTGAAAAGACAAACGAATGTATCAGGAGAAAAAAGAATAAGACAAACTTGGCAGATACCGCCAAAACTCTGAAGGCTAGTATGGATAAGTTTGAGGAAACAGGTGTAATGACGGAATTATTACGTAATACTATTGATAAACTCAATGATAAGACAGCTAGTGTCAGTTTTATCCGTAATAAACTAAGTGAAAGGTCAAATAGTGATATCAGAATTTCAATGAGTGAATCAGAGAAGAACACAATTCGACGTCATATCGATAAGTTAGAGAGTCAAGTGATCAGGATCACCGTAAAGGACATTGAAAAGCTTATCGATTTTTGTAAGGTAGTGGGTATCCATGTCATCAAGGCACCTGGAGAAGCAGAAGCGTATGCCAGTATGCTTTATTATGAAGACAAGGTAGCCGCTATTATGTCTGAGGATAGTGATATCCTTACATACGGATGCGATGCACTGATCACAAAATATAGTATGTCGCGCGGTAGGGGTTATATAATATCTAGACAAAATGTTTTAGAAGGTCTTGGACTCTCCGAAAAACAATTTATTGACTTTTGTATTATGTGTGGAACTGATTACAATAATAATATGAAGGGTATAGGGTCAATGACAGCTTTCAAACTGATTCATGAACACAAAACACTGGAGGATATCTCAAAACATCACGATACTAGTACTTTGAATTTCACACGAGTAAGAGAGATTTTCAATACTCATGGAAATATGGATGTTGTTGAAAGGAAGTTAGATGTTCCATACTCAGAATCGTTCAGCAAACTGAATTTGACGAATATCTATATCTTCTTATCGCAGATCGACGCTTCTGCGAATTGTTTCAGTCTGTTTGATAATTTAAACAAACAAAATATCGCGAATAATATTGTCATAACATAAGACGTTTTTTTTTAAAAAAAAAAATTATATAAGTATAAAATGCCGCCTTCAAAGAATTTGTTTGCGAAGAAACGCCCAGACGATATCTTCTCACTTTTAGATGGAGGAGAAAATAATTATCGGGGTTCTACAATTACAAGGCCTTTGAGCTATAAACCACAAGCAAATAGAACCAGTTCTTGGGACCCCCTTTATTCTGGACCCACTTCTAGCTATAGTGTCAAGGATGGTCCAACTCGTAGTTCCCCCTATCGTCCCTTGCGCAGTGCCCCTGTACACAGACCCTATAAATATAATACGACAAGTTATTCCGGACCCAGTCCTAGCTATAGTGTTAAGGATGGCCCAACGCGTCGTTCCTCAAGTCGTTTCCAGAATAATAGAGCGAGCAGTGCCCCGGTACGTAAACGCGCATCTAGTCGTCCAGGGCTTGTGACGTGCAATATTAATAAGAAAAAGAAACCGCTTACCAAATACACATCGTTTGTTCGAGATAATTGGGACAAAAGCTCCTGTATGTCTCCACAGGAGCAAATGTCTCATATCGCTACTATGTACAATGAACAGAAGTGTGGGAGAACACCCAAGTGTAAGAGAAAACCCAAGTGTAAGACGCCATCCCCATCCTCATCCTCATCTAAGCCTAGTCGTTGTACCCATAGATTCAAGTCTGGTTGCAGACAGGGACAGAGATGCACTGTCAAGACGAAGGATTGCTCCAAGAAGTGTTCGGTTCATCGAAAGTAAATTGTTCCATGATATGATTTGATTATATGTATAATATGATTTGATATAATGCAGTATAGTGTATTATATCAAGACGGTATCTACAGGGCTTGAACCTGTGACATTGAAGTTAACAGCTTCACGCTCTACCAAACTGAGCTAAGACACCATTTTTTTTTTGAGTTATTTTTATATATAATAAGATTATAGTATTACGATTATTAATTCTTCGCGCGGCATTGATAATCTCTGGAAAGCTCCGGCATACGCTCGGCCATTGGTAGATGGGCATACTTTTTGTTATTAGCTTTGACGTATTTCTGCCATTCAGAAAGCGGTCTCTTCGCTTTCTTCGTCTTCCCCGTCTTCCCCGCCTTCTTCGTCTTCCCCGCCTTCTTCTTGGGACTATTCTTGGGAACATTGGGACTATCAGCCTTCTTCTTCGTCTTCGCCGCCTTCTTCATCTTCTTCTTGGCCGTAACAGCCTTCTTCGCGGCCTCCTTCTTAGCCTTCGCGGCATCCTTCTTCTTCTTCGCGGCCTCCTTCTTAGCCTTCGCGGCAGCCTTATTAGCCTTCGCGGCCTCCTTCTTAGCATTCGCGGCCGCCTTCTTCTCGGCCTTTTCGGCCTCCTTCTTAGCCTTCGCGGCCTCCTTCTTAGCCTTCGCGGCCTCCTTCTTCTTCTTCGCGGCATCCTTCTTAGCCTTCGCGGCATCCTTCTTAGCCTTCGCGGCATCCTTCTTAGCCTTCGCTGCCTTCTTCTTATCGGAAGGAAGCCAGGGTTCTTTAACACAATCATCCATATCATCATCCCTACCATCCTTCGCCACCTCTTCCAATCGTTCGATAAGGGCTTGCTTATTCCCAGAGACCTTCATATTCTTATCCCTTAACGCTTGCTTAAGCATTTCAACGGTACACTTACTCCAGTTTGGACCTGGACATGGCTCTACTTTTCCGCCTTTCTTCTTGGTTGTCTTCTTCTTAGGTGTTTTCTTCTTGGTCGTCTTAGGTGTTTTCTTCTTGGTTGTCTTAGTTGGTTTCTTAGTTGGTTTCTTCTTGGTTGTCCTCAACTTAAGGGGAGAACATGACGTCTGACCAGATTCCTCCCAAAGATCTTTCATTTGTTTGATAAGGTCAGCCTTTAACCCCTTTGGTTTAATACCTGTCCTATGATATATTTCCCCCTTAAGCACTTCAACAGTGCAATATTCAAAGTTTGGACCTCGACATATCTTCTCTGACTTCTTCTTATTCTTAGGTTTCTTAGTTGTCTTCTTCTTCTTAGGAGGAGAAGATTTTTTCTTAGTCTTCCTCTTCTTCTTCGCGGCACTCTTTGTCTGAATATCCTCCCACACGTCCAAATTCTTTGGAGGCATTGTTTTTATATAAACTATTTTTTTTATTTTTTTTTTATTCGTGCGATGTTCATATGAAAGCACATATACTTTCATATGAACATAATTATTATATCGACAAGTAATTCATTAATATATTTTAAATCCAATATTCTATCTAGTATGAATGTTCCCTATCTTTAGATAATACAATATAGTTATCTAACTTGTCTAATTCTCCTCTACTTACTTTTATTTTCTTGTATTTATTCATAGGTCTTTTCCCTTTCTGAGAATTTTGTTTCTCGGAAAAGACTTTTCTGTTATACTTCATCATCATTCTAATAATACACATAACATCTCTCGCATGATGTTCCACTATTTCGCGGGGTATTGTAGATCTTTTCAATATATTACATTCGTCAATATACTTGATACCTGCATTTCTATTCAACTTTTGAACAAGTCTCCCGATATTACATGATGAAAGTTTGTTTCCGATACGAACCAGTTTTCCAGGATCCATACCATCTGTTCCATAAGCAAACTGGATGATATTACTAGTCTTATTTCCTGTCATCCTTACACTTCCATCCCCTCTAATCTGAAGGTCCTCCAACATCTTGACAGTTCTCCTCTGCGTATATCCAACCTTTGCTGTTTCGCAAGCAGTATCTATGATACCAGCTCTCCCTGGGATAGCATGGAAGAAGAATTCTCTTATGTTGATACCCTTCAAAAAGCACCCTGAGATAAATCCTCTACTTTCATATTCCTGCAAAGGAGTGAGATTTTCAATTGGATAATGAGGATGTGTTCGAAGGCCTTCTCCATAGTCAAGTTTGATTCGACTACCTAGACTGATCTGTTGACCCAATAGTGCTGAAATCTGTGCTGTATTGGAAGTACTCCCGCGAGCACCAGATTCTACCATCACTTTGAAACCATTGTCGATCATAGTAGAATCTACTAAGCGATGGCCAATATCCCTCGCTTCATTCAACGCAGCAATAGTTTCTGCTTCTCGTACTATAGGATTACGTTGACTTTTACATCGGTCAGCCTTAGCGAATGCCAATTCAGTACTTAATGATATTTCCTCATTTATTTCATCACTCATAATACAGTCAGAAATACTCACTGAGAAACCGTACTGTGTAAGCCATTCATTTCCAAAGAATTGAACATTGTCGATAAAAGATAATGCTACCGTATCTCCATATTCTTTTACTAGAACTCGGATAATCCCAGTTGAACTACCTCCCAAATCTCTCTTCGTCAACTTACCATACAGAAATATCCCATCGACTATTTTGATAGCACTCTTACCGTCGGTATCATACTTCTCGTACTGAAAGTCATTGGGGAATAATAGAGATATGAGAAGATGAGTATTATACTCGGAGGCTGTTTCAATCTTAAATTCATTTCTTACTTCATTGAATTTTTGTACCTTAGATAAGCAAAAATCGATCGATAAACCCTCAGCATTATCACTTATACCATCATGACCCATCATACACAAGTCAAAAAATGTATAATTTTCCATTGGATGACACTCCCTTGACATAAGGAACATAGCGATGATTGCATCCTGGACAATACAAATCCGTGGTGCATTATTCTGCTCCTGAATAATATTTCTCTTGACAGAACACAGAACCTTTGCTTCTGCAATAGCAGCGAGAGTCTGTGGTGCATGGATATTCATTTCATCTCCATCAAAGTCGGCATTATATGACTTAGTAGTAGCTAGCGGAAGGCTGATTGTCCTTCCTTGAATCCTCTTTACACGCAAGGCCATAATACCTCCAGCCCCAAGCGTCGGCTGACGATTAACTAATACATAATCGCCATTAGACAATTTCACATCGACCACATCCCCAATCTGTAATTTGAAATCCTTTCTCTTTTTTACTTTGATATCATCTACAACCTCCCCATCACGACGTATAATCACGTCCCCAACCTGTAATTTGAAATCAGAAATATTCTGGTACTTATCAATATCTTTGAACATAGTACTTCCCCTCCGTACTGTATCACCAGGGAAGAGCTTTGTTTGTGTAGTCCATAATACATACTTCATGACATAGACCACATCACCTCTATGAACAAAATTGATTTCATCTAAATTATCCTGTAGCTTATCAATATTAAATAAATAAACAGTGATAGGCTTCGTAAGGATATCTGTGATGTTCTTAGGTAGACCTACTTGATCTGTTAGCTGATGAGCCCCCGGGGTAATAACACTCCTAGCAGTATAATTACATCTCTTACCCATCATATTACCTCTCACTCGACTCTTTTTACCACATAGACGCTGCTTGTAGCACATAGTGGGACGATGATTAGGAGATCGGGATAAGCCTTCCGAGTTGTCAAACATCGTATTAATATTGAAAATAAGAGACTTGACATAATGATCTCTTTCACTGCTACTCTCTGTAAATTTACTTCCCTTAGTCTCACTATTCTTAGCTTCACTCATACTATCACCATTGTCAATGTCAAATATCTTCTTTGAGAGCATCACAATCTTCGCAAGCTTATGTGTATTATCATCATCGCATTCAACGCCATTGGGGGTTTTCACGGATGGACGAGTACAAAGAGGAGGAATGGGAAGTGTACGAATAATAAGATCAACTGGCCTAAAGTTTTCATCTAGACCAAGTGATCTAATACATTCACCATTCATCCTAGAGAATATCTTGAATAGTTCGTCATCAGTAACCACCATTTTGATACTTTCAGAACGCTTTTTATATGTGGCTACGATTAAGCCATCGCTGATAGCATAAGATGGAACATTCTGAAAACAGTCTGGATCAGGACAGTTCTTAACCTTAATGAACTCCTTCTGAAGCGACTCAAAGATTTCATTACGTGAACTTGTCCCGCTATTATCAAACATCATGGCAAGCCTTCCAGAATCAATGAGAAGTTCACTACAGTTAGGACATACCATTCGAAGGATCTTCAATGCTAACTTCCTCAATTCAGGCAAAGGATTAAGAATCTTTATAGGAAGTGTGAAATGACCGTAATGCCCCTGGCACTCTTCCTTCTTTTTACATGTCCCACATGGTAAGTTATGAACTGAACCAAGACGCGGGTCTCCAATCGTATCAATACCAACAGTACCCGGTTTAGTAATCTTCAACGCACTCTCCTTGATGATATCCTCTTCAGACAAGATCCTGAAACGGACCCCTTTGACCTCAGATTCTTGACGTGGCATTTCAATAGGCATATTTTTGGTTTTGGTTAAAAGTTAGTTGTGTTAATTATTCACGATATAACAGAAAACGATATTATTTTTTTGTTCATAACGCATGAACTAAAAAATTATTCAGTGATTTTTTCCAAGACACACCATTCATTATCTATCTTGTCATCTATAATGATCCTAATTGTTTGTGTTGAATGTTGCGTTCTCGATGTTTTTCTCTGTTGGAAGTAAAAGTATACGACGTAGTATATTAAATATATAACAGCTTTGTTGATTAGGTTTGTCTCACATAGTGTATTTACCTTCCGATATAATGATAATGCCGTTTCAATTGCCTTCAACATATGTTCATTTATGAATAGTTGTATACTTACTTCTTAATATTTGCAAATATTTTATTAATTATGATTTTAATAGTTTAACTCAATATCCCACTAATTATCCTCTTCTTCGCTACTGGATAATATTACATGCTTGTTAACACGGAGGGGGTAAATAATGTTAATATCCACCATTTCCGTTTCATCAACAGTTTCTACTACAAATTCATCACTACCCTCCAGAAAATCATCAACTGAATCTTGAAGATGGTCTTCATTAGTATTAGAAGTTCCATCAACTGAATCCATAGCAGGAGATCGTACAAGACGCTTACATCTGTCATCATCACTATCATCACTATCATCGCTATCATCACTATCATCACTATCCTCGCTATCACTATCCTCGCTATCGTCATCACTCTCATACACATAGTCGCTATCATCGCTATCGCTATCATCGCTATCATCGCTATCGTAGTCATACGTACTGTTGTCAAACAGGTCTCGAAATATAGACAAATAGAATCCCAGACATAGGTATAATTCGCGAAACATTGCACTACAGTAGCTCTCACGAGTAGTTTCGCAATCAGACTCAGACTCGCTATAAAAGGTCCTCGGATTGTCTAAGACAGTTTCGCCACTAGACGTATCTTCCTCGCTTTCAACAAGCGCAGTTGGAGAAGAATTAAAAAGAGAGGAGGAACTAGGACATACAGTAGGATGCGATGAACCATTAAGATCTACAGAAAATTTAGATTTTCTTTGTTTATCGTTCAAAGACTTAATATCGAGCCCCCTGTTATTAATCCTCCTGGGAGCTGCAGATATACTCCTAGACATATTCCTTGCCAAGTCTGGGAGTGCAGCCCTTGAAGATGATGTATAATTAACACCGAGATTACCAGCCTCCGCGGCTGCAGAAAGATCAAGACCTAGTGTATCGACATTCCACCCTCTATTATTGAGGTTCTCGATACTTTTCTTGGCAGAATCGAGTGTGGCTTCACCGATATTGTCCATTCCATCAGAGATGATGAAGACCTGACCGTCCGATAAAAGTTTGTAATCAGAATCTACTCTACAGATCGCGTGGTATAGATTTGTTGCTCCATATGCATTGAAAATGTGGTTTGTGTATTCTGAAGCTTTTCCGCTGTATACAATATCAACTTCATCTGCGAATGAATAAACTGCTAGCAGCGTATCGCCAAGTTCTTGTGCGATATTATCCACGGCTTCTGTAGTATTGGTTTTATGCATACTGCCCGAATTATCTACCAGAACTACAACTGCTTCTAGATCATTGGTCTTATCTTTTATCTTCTTATTGACTACCGACGGCAAATTGTCAAGATTTTGTAGTCCGGTATTTAGGCGGCGTCTAGGAATAGCGAAAGGATTATTCCTACGATAGAGAGGCGGGGGATTATTGAGCGGACTCGATGGGGGTACTGCAGGAGGGGACAGTCCTGTTCCATGAGTGTCGAATTGAACAGGACTTGTAGATGGGCACTGTTTAGGTTCAGTATTTGTCGTACTGGTGTTTGAAGTGGTTGATTTGTTGGAGAACATCTTAGTTAGATTTCGTTTTATTTAAAGTAAGTTTGTTTATATCTTAAAAGGAAACAGAAATCGAAATTTTTTTTTTTGATTATCTCATAATTTTATGAGATAGGGGTGATACTGAATATTGCAGAAACTTGTAATGTGGGAACCGGTAGAGCTGGTGATAAATTGTCATCGTCCATAAATTCGAGTAGAGTACCGTCGTCTAAGTATACGGAAAATGACATATTATCAGCGGGTTTAAATTTGATGACCTGTTCCATATCACATCTAAATGTACAGAAATTTGTATTGTTTTCATCTGCACTATCAATCGGAACCCTAAATAGTGATCCTCTTACATTTTTATTGGGATTATTTGTCCATAGAGTATCTCTAACCATTGCATCCGTGTTTCCGAACCGAACATAAACGAACGGATAGTCGTATATATTCCCCCCTCGTTTATTTTTTAATGGAGCAAGAGGGATAGTCAAGTTCTTCAATTGAACATTGTATGATATTCTCTGGGTTTGACTTGATATTGGTCCATTATACGAAATAGATGTATCGTTATCATAATTAAAAGCTATTATCTCGTATCTGACAGACATATCGGAGCCAGTAAGGCCGAATACGTCGAGTGTGGTTGGAGATGAGAATGATCGGATTATACGTGAGCGAACACCTACGTCATCAGCCTGGAGACGAAAGTAATTACCTGTAAATACGTCTGTCGCGAACGGAACGGCAAGTGTCACGATATTATCTTTATAATCGCATTCACCAGTATATACCAGTGGTTTATTTGCATATATTACCCATAATCCTGGGCCAGTAACAGGCGTTATAGAAATATTGGATTCAAGAGTGAAAGTTGATGACGCATTATCAAATGAGACTATCTTGATTAATTCAGGATTGTTTTTAGCATCAATAAGACGAATATAACATCCCACTCCAAAGTTATCAGGAAGAGATCCAGCTGTTCCCGGTTCCGATACAACGATGTTAGTACCCAGTGTAGCGATTTTTATTTCCCCCTGGATCGTGGGTTCCCCGTTTGAGACTCCATCCACTGCTGTCAGAGAGTCTTCATTGCCGCTTTTCCTTGCAAATGTCATTGTAAAATCGCATGGTTTCGGGAAACGTTGTCTATCTCTGAACGTACTATTCAGGTCTATAAATCGGGTGGTTCGATTTTGTAGAGATAAATTATTCATCTCCTTTATTTACAGATTTTTATATTTCTTTTAATGAAATATAAATTTATATATTATGTTGAATATTCTTAGGGCTGCGAAAAGAATGCCGTCCACGATAGATATACCTGAGGAACAGTACCGGACATAAATTCACCTGTAGACGTGAAGTTTAAAGTGATAGTATTATTTGTGTTAACTGTCATGAAACAGAACCCTGCTCTTTTGTTTATGGGTATAGTAAATGTTACAGGTGAAATTGGTTGAACTTCCACTGAAAATGCAGCAGCGCCTTTAAGTTCGATTACGTTCGTAGCTGAATTCTTTGTGACCGTGAATGACGGTATCCTGCACATAACCGTGTCTGCAACATAACTTAATATTAATTTAGCGTCTACTGAGTTACCACTGTCAGAATTACCGAAATCTATTGCTTCACCACCGGTAGTGAATGACATTTTATATCAGGTACCAATTTTTTTTGTTTATATTTATATCAAAAAAAAAATCTGAATATAAACAAAAGTCAGAAGATGTCATTCAGAATTTATGAATCACATCCTAAAGCTGTTGTAAAGGATGTAAACGGGTCCAATATAGTTGATGGTGCAAACGTATCTTATACCTCAACAGGAAACATGGTTATCATGCATATCAAGCAACATACAATCACTAAGGATTCTGGGGTAAGTTCATACACATTTGTTCAAGTTCCGTATGACTTTTTGCCATCAGAGTCTAAGTTTCAATTTGTAGGTCAATATAATAACAATATATTCATTGGAGATTTCAATGACGGTACTTTTGTATTAAATTTCAATGTCAATAAAGCTGATACGTCGTTTACAAGTGCAACGATTAAGGATCAGACAGTCTCATGGACCTTGAATGATGGACCAAATGTAGGGGGATAGGGTTGGGATAATTAGAACTCAAATGTAAACGCAGGTGGTCCGTGTCTACATTTAAGTTTTACCTCTTCAACTCTACAAATCGGACAGCGGTTATCTAGTAATTGCATCGAACAGCTATGACACAATAGATGATCGCATATTGTTTTAGTTGTCGTATGTTCATAACATACAGAGCACTCGGGAATTGATAATTCTATTAAACAATTTGCTCCAGTGTTAAATTCTGAGAACTCTTTTGATACATTGTCAACCAAAGACTGTAGCTCGATAGTACTAGAAGGTACAAGTAAATCGTTATGACACGATGTATAACGAAGACTTTGGATGTACATCATGATATCTCTAATTACATTAGCTGATCTTGACCGTAGATCTTCTTCATTAGTGATTTTACAATTAAATCCAAATGTTTGTGTAATCTCATCGCATGAACGATTCAGTTCATCACCGTTGCATGTATTCCCCGCAGAACAAACAAATTTAGATCTTAATTTGATCGCCAAATCAATTGTAACGACGTAATCGATACCCAAAGCAGACTTCTTGAGATAGATATAGAGTGTTGAAGACTCAATGTCATTACTGTCGATCTTAGTGATAAAGAGAGGTACTTTTGAAAGTTTAATAATCTGTTCATGATGATCCTCTATATCATCATATGTCGTGCTGTATAACTTCGTGATTAATTTGGCTAATTTTGAACCCAACCTATTGTTCGACGATGTAATATTCAAGGATGGCCCCGTGCAGTGTGTCTTGAAATCCATCAGTATATACTTCCTTATACTATTTTTTTTATTATCTTGATACACAAATATTAAATGGAATTATTTTTATCCGATCGTGAATTCAGTATCTACTTCCTTATAGATATCATAACAATTAACAGCTAGGAAAATAGACGATATGACAATAACTATTTCACCTATAATGATCAATGGTTGCGAAACATCGAGATTGCTAGTATTGATTACTAGACTACCATCCTTCACAATCACTGGGTTATTAAGCTGCCGTCCCCTATTGATCAATTGAAATATTCTTCCTACTATAAGGAATAATACACCCATCACATACAATTTTATCAGTGCGACACACATGTCTTTACTGATGAAATAGAAAAAAAATTGAAGAACAATTGATGAAATAGAAACTTACCCTCTTATTAATTTTAACTAGTCTTTTATAGTAATTTCTTGCAGCCGTGTCCAATAAGTGGCTAATTCGTTCTCTTAGTTTATTTTGTCTCTAAAGAATGTATCAAACGTAATAATCCACCTAAAAATATTATTATATAATTTTATGTTTACATTTCAATTAGACGGCTCTGCCATCCATATCCCTGTAAACCCTGTCCCCTCGTCCTCCTCGTCCTCTTCGCCTCTTACGACTATCAGACGTGGCAGTATCAACATCTCCTTCCGTATATCCCTCATTGCATTTACAAGTAGATTTCGTGATTTGCACAGCGATAAGGGCCGCGAAAAATGCAGTCGCTACAACTAAAGCCAGAACATATACGTAGTCCATGATTTTTGTTGTATATATATAAAAAAATAAAAAAAAATAAAGACCAGACTTTTATAATATGAGAGGCTCTCCACGTCGGTTGATCTCTGAATTCCGTATATGCAATGGTATCTTCTGATATTCATCGGCGATAATATCTCGATTCATAAAGGGTATAATAGAGATAGCTTCCCAATCGCGGAACTTACCTTCCATATCAATTTTATACTCTTTCGGATAATACTCGCATAGTGTTTCTGGAATACTATGAAATTCCTTCGGTAGAAAATTACTAATACTCCTTCCGGGAAATACCATCAATAGTTGCTCATATGGGCTTACAGGTGGAATTATGGGATGCTTTACAGGAGTCCAATTCTTGAGTGCCTTTGCGACATCGGAGAGAAAGGGAGCATAGAAATATGGATAATACCACCCCCACGATAAGATTTCGCTTGTATAATAGTTGATCACCCACTCTAGAGCGCCTATATATTCCTTTAGTACTATATTCTTTGAATCTCCATTGAACTTTGTAGCATAATACTCGTCCTTGTACTTATCAAAATCTCTGAAACGTTTGAAAGGATATTTCTTTACACATACACTATGTTTTTCAACTAGACTATCAGGAGTGTACTTCTTTTTAGAGTGTTTATCAGTAATGTCCATTTTCTCACTCTTGGATAGAGCCGTTAGGAACTTTGACAACGAATTGAGACTGATCCTGTATTCTCCATTATTGGTCTTCTTCAATAATGTGTATAAGATCTTCTGTTGAGCACCAGTTTGTTTACTGTTGACGTGGCGTTTATAGATAGTGATAACCTTATCTAGACCTCCTTCTAAAATATCTAACGATGGTGAATGAGGTACAAAATCGTTTCCCAACAAGAAACAAAAAAAGATAAAGTCATTGATCAAATGACGATACACCTTTGACATAGCAGTAGCCATTAAACGTCTCATCTCAACGTCATTATTCCCAAATATCTCACGAAGAATATTGAGACGGAAATGGAACACATCAATAATATTATATACACCCTCCTCTTCACTATATGTATCCTCTCTCAATATATAAATTGAAGGTACATGCGTTGCAAGAGAGAGCATAATCAAATCTGCATCTAGACCGTGGACGCAATACGTCTCAGTATCTACACCATTTCTATCGATAGCTCCTTTGTTATTCCTGATAAATCGCATTATTTTGTGCTCGCCCTCTCCAGGACACTTCTCGTTAGAGAATATTACTTCAAGATGTTTCCATGCGCCATTTTTTACTTCATTATTAATCTTCTTTGATAAGGTTGATGTTAGCCGATGCATCCATTTCGTACCAGGAGTAATTCGATTATTGCCCCCCTTCTTGAAACGACGCTGGCGCTGCTGAACCATCTTACACTGTGGAGCAACGCCATCCACTGCGAGTACTAACTTCTTACGCGGTGCTACCAACGAGACAATAAGAAACAATTCGTCGAATATCTCATCAAATGCCCTCCGGTCTCTCTCTTTCCTATCAAGCATACTCTCCTTTACCTCTTCCTGTGTTCCTCCCTTTAACTCCTCCATCATAGTCTTTACAACTCTCTGTACCACAGGATGGAAAACGCCATTGCAGTCAATACATAAATTATCGACCTGACGACGTACAGCATGTTCTACTCTGTTCTTAGCGGTAAGACGAATCCTCTTTTTTACAACATCCGGGTACGTCTTGGACAACCAAAAGAAAAATCTAGGGACTCCCATTTTTTATATAACTGAATTAGTTTTATTACATCTCGAATGAAATAAAAATCTGTAATTATTTTTTACCTTTTTAGTGAGACTTGAACGAGTGTGTAAGCTTATATATGGATGACATTAGCAGGAGTATGCTCAATATTATAATACTATATTTAGTTGACTTAGTTTCATTTGTTGTTGTTCTCTGTTCCACATTATAACCCTTCGTGAATAGGTCATGTTCTAGTCTTTCATTCTTCATAAACTCTTGGTTATACATATTGTCGATTGCAGCTTGACGATCTGGCTCTTGTTTATCTGTAAAGGCAACAAATCCTTTTGGATTAGCTAAATCAAATTGTTCTTTACCCTTTCCATCAGTATCAAAAAATCCCCTGGTCCAATTAATCGCCTCTATTTCCTTCCATATTGCAGTCTCTCCAATTTTTTCAGCTCTATCGAAATACTCATGTGCCTCTTCGCTAATACCAACATCTTCATATATTTCATGGAGCTTCATTACATTTTCATTAAAATAAGGAGTATCGATGACATACTCACCCCATTTTGCATCCCCGTACCTGATATTTACTAGATTCCAGTATTCGTCTAAATAATCTTCATCATTAGTGACAATGTAGCTTCGAATAGTCCGCTTGATATTACTACTTAGTACCTCTCCAGCTATAGCGGCATCGAGTCGGGTATGTACCCTTTCTATTGAATTTGTATGATAAATCACAATCACAATCAACAACACAATGAAAAATGATAAAAAGATGTCGTTGATACGCATCTGATCTGTATACTCTCTGGATGTTAATGCCATTGTGTACCGATTTTTATATTATAGCAAAAATTATTTATTACATAAGATTAAAGAGTAACGATAAAATGTGGTCAACGCCGAAAATATTAGCGGTTATTCTAGTCTCAGCACTTGTCGTAATATTCTTGTATCTATCATATCGCCAAGTAGACGAGACGATTGTCGAGACGACAGAGGAAGATGAGCCTTGTGGTGCATGCAACACAATAGAACCAGTATCAGAGGAAACAAAAAAGATCCCCAAATCTATTATGAAGAAGGGCAATTCGCGATCTGATACAAGTAAATCAGTAAGATTTGATATATGAGTAACGTAAAAAAGGGCCACTATCACCCTCAATAGGATGACAGTGGCCCTTTTATTTTTGTTTATTTACTATTTTTGTTTAAAAATTCGTCTCTTCGCTAACCTTCTGTTCAGTTGACACTTTCATACGATGTTATTTCATCTAAAGGGTCATTACTATATAATCCATAAAGCTCGGTAGAGGATGTAAGGACCGATTCGTTTCCAGAAGAGGAGTCTTGAGGACTTGTCGCCCTGCCGGCGTCATGAAGAACGATAGAGGTAGAGACAGCTGGCTCGGCGGATAATACTACAGGGTTTTCCCTCATTCTAGATCTGACGGTTTCCATTGTAGTAAGTATTAAATTTTGCCTAATAATTATCATTTCTAGCTCATTGCTTAACATTTTAAAGTTGTCAGTGAGATAGGAAATTAAGTGAGAACAATTATGACTATCCCTCGCGGTGCATAATAAAATCAAAGCATCCGAAATCTGTGATTGTTTATCTCGAACTTGTTCAGACATAATATAAAACGATCTCTTCTCATCGGGTGTCATGAAGCCGTTATAACTTGACGTGAGGATACTATCTGGCGCGGCAGGGAGAAGAGAATCTCCAACTGATTTAGATTCATCCACTGTCGGCCCTACCGATTCATCTTCGTGATCGGGTTCGCCTTGGTCTTGATGAACAACATCTTGAATACCGGACAGGGCCGGGCCGGCGGCCGCAAAAGCGTTCCGGAGGAGGAGGAGGATACTCGGTGGCTCCGGGACACCTTCGTCATGAACACCGACATTTCTGGGTAAAGATTCTGTTTCCTCAACGGTGAGAGCGATTTTCGCAGTACACCAGGGACATTCGTCTTTTAACGTTGAGCGAACACACTTGATAAGACAATCGCGATGAGTCAGTGCACTACATTCTTCACTACACGAAGTGGATCGAATGCCTCCGGGTCCACAACATAACAGACATGCATCCTCTGGATCATCTGGATAGTGAGTCTGACAGTATTTGGAATTATGACACATCACAGATTCTTTGCAGTTGGATTCTTCGCATACAGAACTCATGGTAGGCAGTGTGGTTTTTTTTTGTATTTAGTAGATGTACTTCAATTCTGTTCAAAACTCGATTCAAAATTACTTTTCAAGTATTTTATTCAAGTTTTAGTGTTGACTATTTTCGCTCCAATCTGTATTTAGTAGATGTACTTCAATTCTGTTTGAACCAAAATTCAAAATTACTTTTCAAGTATTTTATTCAAGTTAGTGTTGACTATTTTCGCTCCACTCTGTATGTAGTATGTCCTTCTAGACCTCCAATGCTTAACAAGAGTCGAGAAGTCGTCGACAAGGTCAACGATCACGGGGAGCTCTGGTCTTTCTGTTGAACCACCACCTCTGAATATTCTCCCATGATATTGACCGATATACGCCTCCACATCACTTGCGATAATCAACATATTAAGAGATGGATGATCAAATCCAACACCTCCCTTCGAGTAAGTAGTAAGTAAGACTCTACAATCATAATTAGCGAATTTCTGACTCCCCATATAGATATCCGAATCACTCCCTCCTTCTTCTCCCTCGTGAGTAGTCTCATCCAACATTTTCTTGATCTGCGTCGCCTGATTCTTTCTCTTACATAGAACAAGGATCCGTCTATCATTGAATTTCATAATGATATCAACAATATTTTGATTTCTTTCTTTATTTTCACACTGTTCTGTGATAATAGATCCCCAATCAAGTCTGCCATTACTAGATACTTTTGGAGTGTACTTGTATTCCGTTGCTACTCGATATACTGTATGGGGAGCATGTAGAGATTTACGAACCCAGTTATCCTTCGTCGAGAAATAATGCTCGAGGATGACACCTTCTCCCATTTTGTGTTCATCCGGAGTTGCTGTAAGGCCCAAGACAAATCTAGGTTCAAAGTATAACGGCATAATAGAGTTTTTGGGACTACAAAAACAGTGAGCCTCATCCACAATGAGTAAACCGATAGATGACAAGATTTTGGGATTAAGCTTAGGTATATTCACAGGATTACATACATATACATCTACAGATGAATCATATTTTGTTTTGCTACTGGCTATCTTAACGTTAACTCCTGGTGAAAAACGCTTAAATGATTCCACCCACTGATTTGCTATAACAACCCTATGCGATATAACAAAGGTGACATATTTTATCTTGCATGCGATATATATACCTATAGCCGTTTTACCAAACCCTGGATGTGCTGAAAGGAGAGCTGTACCATTCTTGTTTAGAGCCCTGACTATATCATTCTTGACCTTCTTTTGTGCAGGTCGGAGCTCACCTTCAAATGATAGAGTTGTAATCGCGTGTTCCTTGTCTCGGTTTGGGATAGTAGAGAACTTGGAACGCGAATAAAAGAAAGGTATAGCGATTTTATTGTCCAGCGGGAGATAAAGATTAACACACTTTGCAGGGGTCGCACTCGATCTGTTGAATTTCCTCTTCTCCCATTCGCTGAGTTTTTTCTCGAATACCAATTCCAAATCATCTGCGACTTCTTTCAGAATAGAATTGGTATGATCGACCAATGCTATAACATGTGCCATATTCGTATCGGGATTTATCCATATACTTTAACATTGTATCATATGATATTATTTTTTTGTGGATAAAAACCCATACAGAAAAATAACAATATTACTACTACTACTACATTATTACTTAGAGATTGGAATATGATACACCGCCGCACTGATAAGGAACTTGCAACACAATGGCAGCATATGCATTAACGACAGCCAACAGACAAAGCAGTGTCATAAACATAACGGAGAGACTCTTAGCGGCCTTCTTCCTGCCAGTAGGATACCTCCTATTCAAGTCTTCGACAACAGATAGAATGAACAAGTTTCCGAGGATCCATCCAAATACAGGCGCCCCATGTTTCAAGGTACCGTCCTTCCATATACACTTAGTGACATTTCTATTGGAGCGGTTCTCCATGAAAATAGTAAAAACGATGTACAGGAACTGGAGTACGGCACCAGTCATCGATAGACCCAATAGTTTCTTATGGGATTTGAGAACGGCCTTGTTCTTCAATGCTTGCTTCAAAGAGATACATTGCTGAAGGACGAAAATCGAACTTGAGAGAAGGAAAATATCTTCGGGACTGAAGATCATGATGTTTATTTACTATGTAGGTTTTTATATTTTTTTTTTATTTTAAGATATGCATGACTTGATCGAACAATCATTCATGAAAATATGTAGAATGATATTGAATTATTTTCATAACATCTATATGTAATTTATCGAGATCAATATAATCCCCTGATGGTGGCAATATATCTAAAATATTTTGGGTAATATTAGTCACTAACTGTTTATCTTCACGATTGATTTTATTTAAAGCAATCAGACCCTGCGATGTTCCAAAGAACAAATTATACAGAGACCGAAGATTAGTTCCAAAATTATGTTTAGATGTACTAAGATAAATGGAAAATCCATAATCAATTATTTTTACCTTATGATCTTTGCAATTAACCATGTAATTCAAAGGATTAGAATCGTTATGTAGAATGTCCACTTTATCCAAATTACATAGCGCTTCGATTAAACTAATATAGAGTTTAAGTGAAAACCTATTTTTCTTTAGATATTCCGCGATTGGCACTCCTGCGAAACCCATTATAATATATGGCCCAGGGGAAACTGGACCACCCCTAGCCTTAGTTTGAGCGCGTACCATCTTAATTATTTTCTTATCGTAATCGGGATACATATCAAGAGAATAAACAGGAGGTCCCACCTGAGCGTTAAAAGCCAAATCATTGAACATATATTCATTAAATACTTTCTCGGGACTCTTATTCTTCTTAAAGATCTTGACAACCGAATTTGGTTCAAGAAGATACGCAACGCCTTCTTTACCGGCACCTAATATGAAACCATTAGATATAGTACACTCTATTCGACTCATATTATAATCATCGGTTACTTTATCCGCATTATATTTTTTCAACTCCATTTTAAAATTCTTCTTCTTCTTGGGCGTCTTCTTCTTCTTGGGCGTCTTCTTCTTCTTGGGTGTCTTCTTCTCAGTCTTTTTCTTAGTTGTCTTCTTCTTCGCCTTCTTAGGAGGAGAACGTTTATCAGCCTCTTTCAATCGTTTGATAAGGTCTTTCTTCTTCCCAGAGACCTTCATCTCCTTCTCCCTTAACGCTTGCTTAAGCATTTCAACAGTACACTCACTCCACTTTGGACCTGGACATGGCTTGACGCATTTCTTCTTGGTTGTCTTAGTTGTTTTCTTCTTGGTTGTCTTAGTTGTTTTCTTCTTAGTTGTCCTCATCTTAAGGGGAGAACATGACCTCTGCTCAGATGCCTCCCAAAGACCTTTCATTTGTTCGACAAGCTCAGCCTTTAACCCCTTTGGGTTAGTACCTGTCAAATGCTTTATTTCCCCCTTAAGCATTGCAACAGTGCAATATTCAAAGTTTGGACCTCGACATATCTTCTCTGTCTTCTTCTTCTTAGTTGTCTTCTTCTTAGTTGTCTTCTTCTTAGTTGTCTTACTAGTTGTATTAGAGGTATCATTTATAATACTATCAACAAGTTTTTCTATAACAACAGCCTTCCTTCCACTTTTCACTATCCCGCGTTCACCGCACATTCCTCGCAACACAACAAGTGTCATTTTCTCTAATTTTTTTTTAACGTTTGACTTAGAACTCATTTTTTCATATTGTATATACTATTTTATATTAAAAAAGTGACGCAAAAAAGGCCATCAATGAAATTAATCACTGATGGCCTTTGCGTTTTTTTGTTTAATTAATAATAGTTTGAAAGTTGTATATGAATTATATGGATATAACTATTTACCCACATGAGATACGCGTTCCTTAGCTTTCTTCTGCTGGTTCATCTCAGACTTGTAGTGTCTATGACACCTAGGACCATTATCCGTTCTCTCATGGTATGTCCCCCCACATTCTTCGCCCCTCCTACCGTTCTTAGTTAGAATACGAGTACATTTCAAAGTAGTCTTTGCGTTGACAACGCGTTCTTCCTTAGCTTTCTTCTGGTTCATCTCAGACTTGTAGTGCCTATAACACCTAGGACCATTATCTGTTCTCTCATGATATGTCCCCCCACATTTTTCGCCCTTTCTATCACCCCTGGTTAGAATACGAGTACATATTTTACTGATATCTTCCTCGTCCTCATCCTCATCTAAAACAGCTTCAATGGCCTTCTTCGCTGCCTTCTTCGCTGCCTTCTTCGCGGCCTTCCTTGCAGCCTTATCGTCCTTCTTCGCGGCCTTCCTTGCAGCCTTACTCTTTTTAGTAAGAACGAATTCATCGTCTGACTCCTCCTCCTCCTCTTCCTCTTCCTCCTCTTCTTCCTCTTCCTCTTCTTCCTCTTCCTCTTCTTCCTCTTCCTCTTCTTCCTCTTCCTCTTCCTCTTCCTCTTCCTCTTCTTCCTCTTCCTCTTCCACTGAGATCAAATCATCGAGAACTGGTTCTTTCTCCTTAACCAGCACAGTATATTCCTTTTTTTCCTTTGATTTCAGCCACTTGATGGTTTCATTTGCGTATTCGGGGTTCTTCATAACCAATATATCACACAAATCCTTCTCGTTCATATTGGTTTTGGCTTTGATAAACTCCAGAAGTGAATCATTAAGGTTCGGCAAACCCTGTACATCACCCTTGTGCCAGATATAGTCAACTAAACTGACCAATGTTGAAGTCGTAGAATCCATTGTTAATTGGTGATATATTAATATCAAATTGTTATTGTACATATTATTACTCAAAGCAAATTTCAAAATTAGGTTTTTCTGTTTTAATAAATGTTTTAATTAAAATACTTATCAAATGATTAGATCATCTACCATGAAGTCCAGATAGATGAAACATCGGTTGCTCGATGACTGATTGTGTATGTAATCTTATATTTCTGGGGGGTGACGCAAAAAAGGCCCACTAATCATCATAGTGATGATTAGTGGGCCTTCCTTTTTTTTATTTTTATTTAATAATTGTTTGAAAATATAACACACATACATTCTATTCAACATCACTGTCTCACAACGACCGGTTGGGGATTATAGATTCTACTGATGAACGTACATAAACAAATGAACATACCGCTGAACCATGTAGATAGACACACGAGCAATGTAGATTGGAACGATACCAATCCCCGACACCAGGGACTTGCAGAAAGGAACATCGCTCGTATGAAACCTGTAAACGTTCTCGGTGCACATGTTTCAACGTAAATCTGTACAATGATCCAGTACAGGAAATATAACGAGACGTATAGGAATGCCCAACGGACTGCGACGAACAGATAATCCTTAAAATCCTTGGAGGTAAACATAATTGGTTTATATTGATAATAGTGTGTCCAATAATCCCAGCAAACAATTTTCGAAATTAGTTTTTCTAGAATATCTTCAACCTATTAAACCCCTTCATGGCCTTCCATGATTAATATGTCTAATTCTTCGTCGTCCTCCATTTCTTCAAGAAAAATTGACACATCTTCAACAGAAGCGATTAAATTTCCAAATCCAGCATCGACAAATTCATCGGAGTTGATCAATTCGAAAAATGTATCGAACAATATCCTGGGACTAGTATCAGAAAAATCACCAGCAGCCAACTGCGACATTTCTTCAATATCTTCTTGGCCGTGGCGCAAGACTTCATCCATAGCAATATGTTCGATACAATTGAGAGCAGTCGGTACATGGATACCTAATGCAAGGTATCCTTCTCTAATCAAATCAACAAGACGTAGGATAGTTCTAGGATCGAAAGTCCCGAATTGAAAGGGAAATTCCGTTTCACTTGCACCTCCGTAAACATGCACCATATGATCATTAATCGATTGATTGTCTTTTATATCATAATCCTTAATAGATGCAAGATTGTTTATCATTACATCCATCAATCGCTCCTTGGATTCGTATCTTATATGATCTAAATCAAGAAGCGATTGAACAGGGGCAGCGAATTGGACGGAGGCTGCGAGTTGAACAGGGGCAGCGAAGAATATATCGATATCTTGATCAGGGGCACCGAGTGGGACAGGTGCAGCGACGGGCATTGTTTGAACCTGTGTGTTCTGATCGTTAGACATGCTCGTATAGGGTTTTTTATTGTTGTACCATAGAATCATATAAAGCTAATTTCAAAATTATGTTTTATGAATCGTGGTGACGCAAAAAAGGCCACTGTCATCAACTCCGAGGAGTCAAGGACAGTGGCCTTTGCGTTGTTCTATTTTTATTAAATAAATTATAAAATTATCGTCTCCTCCTTGTGGTCTCTATTCTACCATGCCTGGTTCTTCTTCGTCTTCTTCGTCTTCCTCGTCTTCTTCTTCTCCATCCTCTACCATACCTAACGCAGTTTCGAACTCGTCCATCTCGTTTTCCATACCTATCGTCGATTCGTCCATAAAGAC
>Ga0209533_1001178_pt1 | contig 24713 bp, 21 predicted proteins | sample COG_04_FD_184748 | JGI IMG/M metagenome (GOLD analysis project Ga0209533, IMG submission 184748) | Pelagic Microbial community sample from North Sea - COGITO 998_met_04 (SPAdes) (version 2) | ecosystem: Environmental > Aquatic > Marine > Neritic zone/Coastal water | place: Helgoland, sampling...
AAAAAAAAATAAAATCCGCTTAGCTAAACGGATTTTATAATTTCTAAATAAAAATAACTTTACTGCTTACTACCCATAAGCAACAATTCATTTGCTAAAATCTCTGTAACATATCTTTTTTCACCTTCTTTAGTATCATAAGATCTATTGGTTAATTTACCTTCTATCGCAATTTCCTGACCTTTATTTACATAGTTTTCTACTACGTTTACAAGACCGCCTTTTATAACAATGTTGTGCCAATAAGCACGTTCTACTTTGTTACCCTCTTTGTCTTTGTAACTATCATCTGTTGCCATAGAAAATTTAGCCATTTTGTTACCATCTTTAAAAGTTACTATTTCTGGCTCTTGACCCAATCTACCAATTAACTGTACTTTGTTTCTTAACGTATTCATAAGATAAGTTTTTTAAACACTTTTATTTTAAGTGCGAGTTTATAATTAATTTTTGTCAATTCGTTTGACCCTGCAAAGTTGCGACACCTTTCTAATTTTATTCGGTTACAAAACAATTACTTTCGGTTGTAATTGTTTGTAGTCGTTTGTAAATAGATAAATTATTGTATATTTACTCAATGGAAAATAGAGCGTGTTTAGAATGTAAAGAGCCGTTAAAGGGCAGAGTAGATAAGAAATTCTGTTCAGATTATTGCAGAAATTCGCACAATAATAGCGTAAATAAAGACAGCAAAAACCTCATTAGAAACATTAACAATCGGCTTAGAAAAAATTATAAAATTTTATCTGAATTAAATGTTTCTGGTAAAACAAAAGTAACAAGGACTAAATTATATGACAATGGTTTCGATTTTCAGTTCTTTACTTCGGTCTATAAAACCAAAACAGGAAACACCTATTTGTATGTATACAATGAAGGGTATTTAGCATTAGAGAATGATACGTTTTTACTGATTCGGAAAGAGCGGTAAAAAAATTAAAAAAAAGAGCATTACTGTATTAGAAATAAAGAACTTACTTCCAGCTATTCCCCTTCATTTTTAGAGCCGCTTTTAAAATATCTTTTTGACTAATTTGCCCTATGAGTTTCGCGTTTTCTACAATTGGAAACCGCCTTCTTTTAGAGCTAATAAATTTAGTTGCTGCATCAAAAATATTCATGTTTTTATCAATAGTTTCTACCTCTGAAACCATATTCTTTTCAACTGTATTCGTTCTATCCATAGGCATATTATAATACATACTATCGGAAATATATTTAATACAATCTCCTTCAGAAATAATACCGATTAATTCATTTTTATCGTTTACAACAGGTCCCCCAGAAATTTTATGAGCAATTAACTGCGCTATAACATGATCTAAAGAGTCTTCCGCTTTAAAAGTAATTAAATTAGTAGTCATGTAATCTGAAACTAAAATCTGTGTGCCTATCTTTTCCTGATTGGTTTGTCTTTTCCCTTGAAAACTTTTAATTCCCATAATGGTGTTATTTAGTTTTACTAAAGTTAGCGAATTTTAATTTAAAATAAAAGTTTTTTTAATTTCCTATATTTATAAAAATAAATTTTTTCCATGAAAAGAGTCTCTACCATTGTTTCCATACTCATAATATTGGGGGTCATTTATTGGAGTTTTACTGATTTAAAACCTTCAATAAATACTTCTACAAGTAATTCAGCAACCGAGTTTTCCTTAGAAAATGCTCTTAACCATCTAAAAAAAATATCGAAAGAGCCGCATTATGCCGGTTCTAAGGAACACAAAAATGTTCAAAACTACATTGTTTCAGAATTGCAAAAAATGGGTTTTGAAACTGAAATTCAAACACAAACCGCCATCAATAAAAAATGGTTCGTAGCCACTACAGCAGAAAATATCATCGCAAAATTAAAAGGAACTGGTTCAGAAAAAGCATTGCTATTGCTAACTCATTACGATTCTAGTCCGCATTCTTCTTTGGGTGCAAGTGACGCTGGCTCTGGAGTTGTTACAATTTTAGAAGGATTAAGAGCTTTCTTAGCCAAAAATGAAACACCAAAAAACGATCTAATTATCCTAATTTCTGATGCTGAAGAATTAGGCTTATTAGGTGCTCAGGCATTTGTAGACAAGCATCCATGGACAAAAGATATTGGCCTGGTTTTAAATTTTGAAGCGAGGGGAAGTGGCGGTCCTAGTTATATGCTAATGGAAAAAACAGTAAACTACTATCTGAGTTTTTAGCAGCCAAACCTAATTTTCCTGCCGCAAATTCTTTAATGTACTCTATTTATAAAAAATTGCCTAATGACACGGATTTAACGATTTTTAGGGAAGATGCAAATATTAACGGATTTAACTTTGCGTTTATTGGAGATCATTTCGATTATCATACCGCACAAGATTCTTATGAGCGTTTAGATAAAGAAACACTTTTACACCAAGCGGATTACTTTACTACTTCTCTAAATTATTTTTCAAATTCAGATTTAACAAACCTAACTTCAGAAGAAGACTTTGTGTACGTAAACTTCCCAATCATTAAATTAGCAACGTATCCTTTCTCTTGGGTACTTCCAATGGTTATTCTTTGTACTATTCTTTTTCTAATCTTATTATTTTTTGGTTTTTCTTTAAATAAAATAGACATTAAAGGGGTGCTTAAGAGTTTTATTCCTTTTGTAGTATCCCTAATTTTATGTGGTGGAATTTCTTACGGATTGTGGGAAATACTTTTAATTATTCATCCGCATTACAATGACATATTACATGGTTTTACCTATAATGGCTATCAATATATAATTGCTTTTGTATTCTTAAATTTGTGGTTACTTTTTGCAATTTATAAACGTACTTCAAAAGAAGAAAAGCCAACCAATTTATTAGTTGCACCTCTTTTCTTCTGGCTGCTGCTTAATTATATAATTAGTAGTTCTTTAAGAGGTGCTGGTTTTTTTATAATCCCAGTTATTAGTGCGCTACTAATTTTAGCTATTGCTATTTTCTTAAACTTAAAAGACAGTGTTAAACGCGTTTTATTTACGATATTATCAATACCAACAATCTATATATTTGCTCCAATGGTAAAAATGTTCCCTGTTGGTTTGGGCTTAAAAATACTCTTTGTAAGTGGTCTTTTTATAGCATTGGTTTTTGGATTAATGATACTTTCCTTTCATCAAAAAAAGTCTTTTTGGACGCAAAAATGGACCGGCTTTTTAGCCCTTCTCTTTTTTATAATTGCAACCTATAATAGCGGATTTTCAATTGATAATAAAAAACCGAACAGCCTTGTTTATATTGAGAATTATGATACCAAAACTGCTTATTTTGGAACCTATAATACTACTTTGGATACCTATACGAAGCAAATTTTTAAGGACGATTTCACAAAAGGAGGAATTGAAAATGCAGAAACAAAAAGCAAGTACAACACGCGTTTTAAGTATGCTAAAAAAACGACTTATAAAGCAATTTTATCTTCAGAAATTAAAACAGAACTAGATACTTTAATTGGTAAAAAACGTTTTCTAGAATTGACAATTACTCCAAAAAGAAAAATAAATAAACTAGAATTTTTAACTAAAAGTAAATTAACTTTATATCAATTTAAAGTAAACGATGAACTCGTAAACAAAGGCAAGAAACACAGTTTAAAAAGCGGTACTTTTTTAGTTTATCATTTAGGAAATAATGACAAAGAAGTAACACTTTCTTTCTCTGTAAACGTAGGGCAAAATTTAGACCTTACCTTAAATGAAATTTCTTATGATTTACGCACCAATAAAAACTTCAACCTAAAACCAAGAGCAGAAGATATGATGCCGATGCCTTTTGTAACAAATGATGCCATTATAATAAGCAAACAATTAAACTTTTAAAAAATGCTCCACAAAAAAAGCATCTTGAAAAATCAAGATGCTTTTTTTATGAATATTAAATAGTGTTTTAGTCTATTGCAGAAACCCTTAGTGTATTTACCATACCTTTTGCTTCCACTGGCATCGAAGTAAGATTAATCATTAAGTCACCTGTATTTACGAATCCTTTTTCTTTAGAAATTTTATTAATATCTACAACGGTATCATCTGTACTTAAATTTTTATCGTAATAAAAAGCTTTTACACCCCAAAGTAAGTTAAGTTTCCCTAAAATTCTTTTTTCTGAAGAAAATGCTAATATTTTAGATTGTGGTCTCCAAGCAGATATTTGAAAAGCTGTGTACCCACTATTTGTTAAAGTAGAAATTGCAGTTGCTTCGATATCATTTGCCATTGAAGCTGCATGATGACAAATAGATTTTGTTATAAACCTATCTGTTCTAATATGTGGTGCTTCTTGTGGTACTTTAATCATTTTAGAATTTTCTACTGCATTAATGATTTCTGACATTTTTTGAATTACTCTAATTGGATGTTTTCCAACAGAAGTTTCTCCAGAAAGCATTACTGCATCTGCACCATCCATAATAGAGTTTGCAACATCATTTACCTCTGCCCTTGTAGGAACAGCGTTATCAATCATTGTTTCCATCATTTGCGTTGCAATAATTACAGGAATTCTTGCTCTTTTTGCACGTCTTACTAATTTCTTCTGAATTAATGGTACATCTTGCATTGGAATTTCTACTCCTAAATCTCCACGAGCAACCATTAAACCATCACAATAAGGAATTAAAGAATCTATATTTGCTACTGCTTCTGGCTTTTCAATTTTTGCAATTACAGGCACTCTATAATCAGAATGCTCATCTATTAAATCGCGTAACATTCTTAAATCTTCTGGCGTTCTTACAAAAGATAATGCCATCCAATCTACATTTAAACCCAATGCAAATACTGCATCTTCCTTATCTTTTTCAGTTAAAGCTGGTAAAGAAATCGCTGTATTTGGTAAGTTTACTCCTTTTTTAGAGTTTAAAGGTCCACCAACAATTACATTTACTACTACTTCTTTGTCTTTATCTGTAGAAACTACCTCAAATAGTAATTTTCCATCATCCACCATAATTTGCTCACCAACTTTTACATCTTTTGGAAAACGTTGGTAGGTCATAAATGCTTTTTCTTTAGTACCTATGCACTTTTCTGTTGTGAACGTAAATGAAGCACCATCTTCTAAAATTACACCATCTTCCATAACGCCAACACGTAATTTAGGACCTTGTAAATCTGCTAGAATGGCAACATTAAAACCATTTTCTTCGTTAATTTCTCTAATGGTTTTTACCGTCTTTCTCACGTTATCATAATCTGCATGCGAAAAATTAATTCTAAAAACGTTTACACCCTCTAGGGCTAAGTTTGTTAAAATTTCTTTAGAATCCGTTGCTGGCCCTAGAGTAGCAACTATTTTTGTTTTTTTATAATCTGTCATATTAAAATATTAAAAAGTCTTTAGACTTTAAGGTGTTTTTATCTATTGAATAGGATGTTATAATCTGTTCAATGTTTTTAATTTTATTTACTGCATTTGCTAGAAACTCAAAACTTATTTCCCCAGAAATTTTAATAAAAAAATCTACTTTTTTCTTTTCTGGTATTAGATACGTTTTTGTTTCAGTTGTTAACAGTAATTCGTTTGATTCTGTTTGATTTTCTCTTTTAAAACTATTGGCTATTAAAAACCAATTAAAGTCATACTTTTTACTAGAGAAATTATAGATAGAAAATGATGCTCTCTTTTTATTACTTTCGAACTCTAAATTTTTTTGAGATTTAGAAAAATGCGTGTTTAAATTTTTGTTTAGTAAATAGGCTAATTTATAATCTTCTAAAGCTGTATGAATTCCTATTAAAGAATATTCTTCTTCACAAAAATCTCCTAAACCTAAAGCATGAATTTGCATACATTCTAAATTTATTCTAAATGATCAATCTTGCTAAATTACTAATAGTTTGTGGTTTGTTATCAAATATACTAGGTTATATTCACGAAAACGTTATCGCTTTAATCTAAAGAAATTTCATTTTGAAAAGCAAAATATACTCTTTTTGAAGCCTGTTCTTCTGCTTTTTTCTTAGAAGTAGCCCTTCCTTTGGCAATTTGCTCACCATCAATACTTATTTTAACGCTAAAGTGTTTTACGGGGTCATTACCAGAATCTTCATACGTATCAAAAGTATATTTTTTCTTTTGTTTTTGACACCATTCTATAATTAAGCCTTTGTAACTTGTAATCTTCCCTTCTAGCTTCGCAATATCTACATGTGGTACAATTACATTTTGATGTATAAATTTCTGACAAAAATCATATCCCTTATCCATAAAAATAGCACCTATTAAGGCTTCAAAAATATTACCATGAATATTATCACCAACATTTGCTTGGTCTATATTACTTTTTACAAAACGAATTAAGTTTAAGTCTTTTCCTAGTTCATTTAAATGCTCTCTGCTTACAATTTTAGAGCGCATTTGAGTTAGATATCCTTCTGAACCTGAAGGAACTTTTTTATACAAATAAGCGGCAATTACAGAACCTAAAATAGAATCTCCTAAAAACTCTAAACGTTCATAATTAATAGGATTCCCTTTTTTATCTGTCATTTGAACAGATCTATGGGTAAAAGCTTTTTTATATTTGTTTATTTTTCTTGGAGAAAATTTTAGTAGTTTTTTTAATTCGTTGCGCAATACTACATCTTCTTTAGAATGTGATTGAACTATTTTACGAATAAAATTCATAGATTATTCATCTATTTTCTTAAAAGCTACACATGCATTATGACCTCCAAAACCAAAAGTATTACTCATAGCAACCTTAATTTCTCTCTTTTGAGGTTTATTTAAGGTTAAGTTTAAATCTGGATTAATGTTCTCATCAAAATTTTGATGATTAATTGTAGGTGGTACAATACTGTGTTTCATTGCTAAAATTGCAGCAATAGATTCTATAGCACCAGCAGCACCCAATAAATGGCCAGTCATAGACTTCGTAGAGTTGATATTAATATTCTTGGCATGCGCTCCAAAAACAGCTGAAATTGCTTTCAATTCTGCAACATCTCCAAGCGGAGTAGAAGTACCGTGTGTATTAATGTGATCTACGTCTTCTGGTTTTATGCCAGAATTTTCTAAACAGTTTTTCATTACAGCAATTACCCCAATACCTTCTGGGTGTGGTGCTGTAATATGGTAAGCATCAGATGACATTCCACCTCCAATTACCTCTGCATAAATTTTTGCGCCCCTTGCTTTGGCGTATTCATATTCTTCTAAAACAAGCGCTCCTGCACCTTCACCTAAAACAAAACCTTCTCTACTAGCGTCAAATGGTCTTGAAGCAGTTTCTGGAGTTTCATTCCTTGTTGACAAGGCTTGCATAGAACTAAATCCTCCAACTCCTGCAATCGTAACTGCAGCTTCACTACCTCCTGTTACAATTACATCACAATATCCTAAACGAATATAGTTTAATGCATCTATCATAGCATTTGCAGAAGAAGCACATGCGGAAACAGTTGTATAGTTAGGCCCCATAAATCCGTATTTTATAGAAATATGTCCTGGGGCAATATCTGCAATCATTTTTGGAATAAAGAAAGGATTAAATTTTGGAGTCCCATCTCCTGCAGCGTAGTTTAAAACTTCATTTTGAAGCGTTTCTAAACCACCAATTCCTGCTCCCCAAATAACACCAACTCGTAACTTATTAATAGTTTCTAAATCTAAACCAGCATCTGCTATTGCTTCATCTGAAGCAACCATAGCATACTGGGTAAATTTATCCATCTTACGAGCAGATTTTCTATCGATGAAATCTGTAGGATTAAAGTTTTTTACTTCACAAGCGAAACGAGTTTTGGACTTGGAAGCATCAAAATGCGCAATAGGTGCTGCTCCGCTAACTCCGTTAACTAAAGCGTTCCAATATTCTTCAATATTATTTCCTATGGGCGTTAATGCTCCAAGTCCAGTTACTACAACTCGTTTTAATTGCATATAAGTATTACTTTTTTGCTGCTTCTATATAACTAACCGCTTGACCTACAGTTCCAATATTTTCTGCTTGATCGTCTGGAATTTGAATATCAAATTCTTTTTCGAATTCCATAATTAACTCAACAGTATCTAGAGAATCTGCTCCTAAATCGTTTGTGAAGCTAGCTTCTGTTGTTACTTCATTATCGTCTACGCCTAATTTGTCTACGATAATAGCTTTTACTCTTGATGAAATGTCTGACATAATTTTTTAATTTTAAATTTTAAATCTTGGCAAAAATACAATTCTTATTAATTATAACTAATTATTTGTACCTAAAATGATTATTAAAAGTAAATAAAATAATTTAATCTTTACTTAAAATAATCAGTTTGTTAATAATTATCCCTTTTTTTGTACCTTAGATAGATAGGTATGAAGCGTATTGTTATTTTTGCATCTGGTTCAGGATCGAACGCAGAGAATATTATTAAATTCTTTAAGCACACTAAAACTGCAAAAGTTACTAATGTGTTGTGTAATAATGAACATGCAAAAGTTTTTGATAGATGTAAGAACGTAGAAACCAAATGTTTGCATTTTAATAAAAACGATTTTTCTGTTTCAGATACCGTATTAAATATTTTGAAAAATGAAGCAGATTTTATTGTTCTTGCTGGGTTTTTATGGAGAATCCCACAAAAAATAGTGACTGCTTTTCCAAATAAAATTATTAATATTCATCCTGCATTATTGCCAAAATATGGTGGAAAAGGGATGTATGGAATACATGTTCATAAGGCAGTAAAAGAAAATAATGAAAATGAAACCGGAATTACAATACACTATGTAAATGAAAATTATGACGAAGGTGCCATAATTTTTCAAGCAAAAACCGAATTAAATACTCAAGATACTCCAGAAACAATTGCAGAAAAGATTCATATTTTAGAACAGCGTCACTTTCCGAAGGTAATAGAAGAAGTAATTTTAGCCATACATGAGTAAAAAAAAGTTTTATGTAGTTTGGAACGGTCGTAAAAAAGGTATTTATACGTCTTGGAATGTCTGTAAAAAACAAATTGATGGCTTTGAAAATGCGCAATACAAATCTTTTGCAGATTTAGACGCTGCTGAAATTGCATTTTCGAAAAACTATGAGGACTACAAAGGACAAAAAACTAAAAACCCAACACTTCCCTCTGCCGAAAAAGCAACCTATGGAAGTCCTAATTTAGAGAGTATTTCTGTAGATGCAGCTTGTTCTGGGAACCCTGGGAAAATGGAATACAGAGGTGTTTTAACCCATAACAAACAAGAGATTTTTATAAAAGGACCTTATAAAAAAGGCACCAATAATATTGGTGAATTTTTAGCATTGGTTCATGGAATTGCATTATTAAAAAGTAAAAATAAAGAAGATATTCCTATTTATTCTGATTCTAAAATTGCCATGAGTTGGGTGAAAAAGAAACAATGTAAAACGAATCTTCATTTTGATGCTTCTAACAAAGATTTACTTGAATTGATTAAAAGAGCCGAAAGCTGGCTTAAAAATAATTCTTTTAAAAATCCTATACTTAAATGGGAGACGAAAGCTTGGGGAGAAATTCCAGCAGATTTTGGTAGAAAATAGCTTTAATTTTTGATAATACACTTTTTTAAAGTTTAGATCTTTTTATCAAATTTAATTAGGCTGTTGCCTTCAAAATAATACCATCTCTTTTAATTTAAAATAGTTTATCCTTTTTTACATTAAGAAAAAATAATATATTTATAGTCTACCCCAAAAATTTTATTAGATTACGTTAATAAGGCGTGCTGCATTGGTTTTTTATAAAACCAATGCAGTTTTATTGTTTTAAAAATGGAACAAAAGTTCCTATTATCCGGAAATAAAATCCTTAAATGTGCTCGAAATGAATAAAATTGAAAATGAAGAAAAGATAACTAACCGTATTAATGATGTTTTAGAAAAAGTTATTTATCGAAGAAAAAGATTGGGTCTATCGCAAACAGATATAGCTAATAAATTAGAAATAACCTTAAGTGGTTATTATAAAATGGAAACAGGCAAAACAAAATTAGATATTAGGCGTCTGCTTGAGCTCTCTGAAGTTTTAAAAGTAGAACTTGAATATTTTTTAAAAGAGTGAAAATTGGTTAAAAGAAAACACCTTTAAAAACCCCATTTTAAAATGGGAGACGAAAGCTTGGGGAGAAATTTCAGCAGATTTTGGTAGAAAATAGCTTTAATTTTTCAAGAATTTAATTTTTGAAAATACACTTTTTAAAGTTTAGATCTTTTTATCAAATCAAATTTAACTAGGCTATTATTTGCAAAATAATACCATCTCTTTCGTATCTAACTTAGCCCAAACAAAAAAGAAGCACTAAAAATTACATTTTATAAAAAGAAACGTCTTTAAAGTTAATGTTTTAAAGGCGTTCTTTTATTATTATGAATTTGACATTTAAAATCAATTTAATTATCATAAATATATATTTTCTACTATTATTTCATTTTTATTACAAAAATTATATTAAAAAGGTCTAAATATCGAATTATATTCAACAAAACCCATAGCCTTTATAGGTTGTTCATAGCAACTAGTCCAAAAAGGAAAGTTAAATATTTATTATTATTTACTATGTTTGTTTATGAATGTTTCCAAATTATTCAACATGAAAAAAAATGAAAAAGAAGAAAAGATAACTAGCCGTATTAATGATGTTTTAAAAAAAGTTATTTATCGAAGAAAAAGATTGGGTCTATCGCAAACATATATTGCTAATGAATTAGAAATGACCAAAAGTGGTTATTTTAAAATGGAAACAGGCAAAACCAAATTAGATATTAGGCGTCTGCTTGAGCTCTCTGAAGTTTTAAAAGTAGAACTTGAATATTTTTTAAAAGAGTGAAATTCTCAAAGCATAAAAAAATGAAAAAAATGAAAAATGAAAAAAAAATCAAATGCAAAATCAAATTATTTAACAATATTAAAAAAAATTATAGCTAGCAGATCGCATAGAAATATTACTCAAATAACAGCAGCGAAACACATTAATATAGGTGAAAGCGGCTATTTTAAAATAGAAAAAGGTAAGACCAAATTAGATATAGAAAGATTGTTTGAAATTTTAGAACTTCTAGAAGTAAGTCCTGAAGACTTTTTTAAAGGAATAAAGTAAAATACTGATACTATAAAAACCCAAAACATATTAGTTTTAGGCTTTTTTTTGGTGTTTAAAATTCAAAAATATATTGAAGTATTCAATTTAAGGTTGTTTTATTTTTGCTGGGGATGACAAAAATTAAATAGAAGCTTTCATTAACTCTCTATTCATTCTAGCAATGTTGTCTAAAGAAATTCCTTTTGGACATTCTACTTCACACGCGCCAGTGTTTGTACAATTCCCAAAACCTTCTAAATCCATTTGCGCCACCATGTTTCTAACTCTGTCTACAGCCTCTACTTGTCCTTGTGGAAGCAGAGCATACTGAGATACTTTTGCTCCAACAAATAGCATTGCAGAGCTATTTTTACAAGTTGCTACACAAGCACCACAGCCAATACAAGTAGCTGCGTCCATTGCTGTATCTGCTGCTTGTTTAGAGATAGGGATTGCATTTGCATCTTGCGTATTTCCCGAGGTGTTTACAGAAATATATCCACCTGCATGTTGTATTCTATCAAAAGCAGATCTGTCTACCACTAAATCTTTAACTACCGGAAAAGCAACTGCTCTCCATGGTTCGATAGTAATTGTATCACCATCTTTAAACATTCTCATGTGTAATTGACAGGTTGTTACTCCTCTATCGGGTCCGTGTGCTTCTCCATTAATATACATAGAACACATTCCGCAAATTCCTTCTCTACAATCATGATCAAAAGCTACTGGTTGTTCACCAGCATTTACTAACTGCTCGTTCAAAACATCCATCATTTCTAAGAAAGACATACTTCCTGAAATTTCAGTCACTTTGTAATCGACCATTTTTCCCTTGTCCTTTGCATCTACTTGACGCCAAATTTTAAGTGTTAAATTCATAATGTCTCTATTATTTATAACTTCTTTCTTTAACTTCTATATTCTCGTAAGCCAATTCTTCTTTGTGTAAAACAGCATCTTTTGGCTCGCCTTTATATTCCCAAGCAGAAACAAACTGAAATTCTTTAATTCTTTTTGCCTCACCGTCTTCTGTTTGATGCTCTTCTCTAAAGTGTCCTCCGGCAGACTCTTCTCTTACTAAAGCGTCTTTTGCGAATAATTCTCCTAATTCAAGGAAATCTGCTACTCTACCTGCTTTCGCTAATTGCTCGTTATACTCTGTACTAGTTCCGGGTACATTTACGTGCTGCCAGAAGTCTTTTCTAAGTGCAGAAATTTCTTCAATAGCTATTTCTAAACCTTCCGCATTTCTAGACATCCCACATTTGTCCCACATAATTTTACCTAATTTCTTGTGGTAATAATCTACAGAATGCGTTCCTTCATTGTTAATAAAGAATTTAATTCTTTCTGTTACTTCTTTTTCTGCGGCTTCAAATTCTGAACTTTCAGTGGAGATTTTACCAGTTCTAATATCATCTGCTAAGTAATCTCCAATCGTATATGGCAATACAAAATACCCATCTGCTAACCCTTGCATTAATGCAGAAGCCCCTAATCTATTTGCTCCGTGATCAGAGAAATTTGCTTCTCCAATTGCGTAACAACCAGGTATTGTAGTCATCAAATTATAATCTACCCAAACACCACCCATTGTATAGTGCACTGCAGGATAAATCATCATTGGTGTTTCATACGGATTCTCGTCTACGATCTTCTCGTACATCTGAAATAAATTTCCATATTTAGCCTTTACAATTTCTTGCCCTAATTCTTTTATTTTTGCTTCAGAAGGGTTTGAAATATTCTGAATCTTTGCTTGTTCTTTTCCGTAACGTTCAAAAGATGCCGCAAAATCTAAGTATACTGCTTCACCAGTTGCATTTACTCCATAACCTGCATCACAACGCTCTTTTGCTGCTCTAGATGCAACATCTCGTGGCACTAGGTTCCCAAATGCTGGATAACGTCTTTCTAAATAATAATCTCTTTGATCTTCCGTTAATTCTGTTGGTTTTTTACTTCCTTCTCTAATTGCCTTTACATCGTCTAAATTCTTTGGAACCCAGATTCTACCGTCATTTCTCAATGACTCTGACATTAAAGTTAACTTCGATTGATAATCTCCAGATCTAGGAATACATGTTGGGTGAATTTGTGTGTAACAAGGATTTGCAAAATAGGCTCCTTTTTTATGCACTTTCCAACCTGCAGTTACATTAGAACCCATTGCATTGGTAGATAAGAAATATACATTTCCGTAACCCCCTGAAGCAATAACAACTGCATGTGCAGAATGTCTTTCAATTTCTCCTGTAACTAAATTTCTTGCTATAATTCCTCTTGCTTTTCCGTCTACAACAACAACATCTAACATTTCATGACGATTGAACATTTCAATCTTTCCACGAGCAATTTGTCTGTTCATTGCAGAATAAGCTCCTAATAATAATTGTTGTCCTGTTTGCCCTTTTGCGTAGAAGGTTCTAGAAACTAAAACACCCCCAAAAGAACGGTTGTCTAACAAACCGCCATAATCACGTGCAAAAGGAACTCCTTGTGCCACACATTGATCGATGATATTTGCAGAAACCTCTGCCAACCTATATACGTTTGCCTCACGAGAACGGTAATCTCCTCCTTTTACAGTGTCATAAAACAATCTGTAAGTAGAATCTCCATCTCCTTGATAATTTTTTGCTGCATTAATTCCTCCTTGTGCTGCAATTGAATGCGCTCTTCTTGGAGAATCTTGGTAAGCAAATGCTTTTACGTTATAACCTAATTCTGCTAACGTTGCAGAGGCAGAACCACCTGCTAAACCTGTACCAACAACAATCACATCAATATGACGTTTATTTGCAGGATTTACAAGATTGATATGATTTTTATAATCTGTCCATTTATCTTTAATGGGACCTTTTGGTATTTTTGAATCTAAAGCCATAATTGTATACGATTAATGGTTTAAGTAATGATAAAGAGCAATAAAAATAAAACCTGTTGGAATTATAATAGCATATGCTTTACCAATATTTTGTAGTGTTTTCTTTCTTCCTGCAGTACCTCCCATAGATTGAAATGCTGAAGTAAAACCATGTGCTAAGTGCAATCCTAAAAGCACAAAGCAAAATACATAAGCACCAACTCTTAATGGGTTTGCAAATTTATGAACCAATTCTTCGTGGTAACGGAACCCCTCTATCCCTTCCATTGTGCCAGACCAATCTCCTTGTATAAATTTTGTATTGATTTCTGGAAACCAAAAATCAATAAAGTGTAAAAGGATAAAAGCTAATATTGTAATCCCACTCCAAATCATGTTTCTGCTCATCCAAGATGAATTTGCAGCACCATTGTTTTTTGCATACGATACTTTTCTTGCTTTAGAATTTCTTAATTCTAAAATGAAGCCCATAACAAAATGAAATACAACCGCAAAAATTAATACAGGCTGCAATGCAAACTGAACTAAAGGATTTGTGCCCATAAAATGAGATACTTCGTTAAAAGTGTCTGGACTTAAAACTGATAAAATATTTATTGCTAAATGTTGAAGTAGAAAGAACATTAAGAAAAACGCCGAAAGCGCCATTGCTACTTTTCTTCCAATTGAAGATTTAAAAAATCCACTCATTGTATAATTAATTAAAATTTTAAGAGCAAAAATACGGCGAAACAAAGTGCAAAGCAAAAAAACTATAACCTTTTCGCTAGTATTTAGAATTACTTTAAATAGATAATTTGTTTAGCAAAGTCCTTTTTTTTATTCAAAATGAATTTTTCTATACACCACAGAGAATTTACAAAGCTTTCAAGAAAAAAGCTTTACCCTTCTTAGATCTTGAGGTCTAAAACTATTTTAAAAACTATTTTTTATTCACGCAATAACGAAAAATTTGAGCTTAGCGTTTTTGGACGGTCTTCATTTTCAAAATACGATACTTTAAACCAATAACTATTAGAAGGCATACTTTTACCATTCCAAATACCATTCCAACCAAGTTCATCAGCCCTAAAAACAGAAAGTATTTTTCCAAATCTATCAAAAATAGTTATTACCGCTTCTGGTTGAGACTCTAAACCCTCTACATTCCAAGTATCGTTAATCCCATCACCATTAGGAGTGAAAAACCGAGGATAATCTATTAATAAAAACAAAATAGTTGATTCATTACTACAATCCGATTTTTCACGAACAGTAATACTGTATTTTCCAACGATAAGATTTTCAAAAAGATTACTGTCTTGCCATAAGCCTCCATCAAGCTTATATTCATAGAAACCAACAGTATTAGAGATATAGACCGCAACTGATTGATTGTGATCAAGTTTATTTACCACTATCCTTAAACCCAGATTTATATTAATTATTTCATTTACTGCAATTTCTAAAGTTGCTGTTTCAGCACAAATCTCTGATGCATCGGGCGTAAATGTATAGTTGGTTGTCGCCATATTATTCATCGCTGGTGACCATGTCCCTGAAACACCATTGGCAGAGGTAGTAGGTAAATTAGTGAGAGATTCACCCTCACAAATAGCCGCAACCGAATCAAATATTGGAATTACAGCTTGGTTGACCGTGATGGTCATCGTTTGATTTACTGCACAAGCTTGACCCGGTTGTGTGGCGTCTGGTACAAAAGTATATAATGTCGTTGCAGTATTGTCGATTGCTGGTGACCAGGTTCCTGTAATCCCATTATCCGATGTAGTTATTAATACTGCTAAAGCTTCCCCATTACAAATAGCAGCTACTTGAGTAAAGTTTGGTGTAATTGGATTCACTGTGATCGTCATCGTTTCATCGACCGCACAAGTCTGTGACGCATCTGGTGTAAAAATATAGGTCTTAGTTGCAGTATTGTCGATTGCTGGTGCCCAGGTTCCTGTAATCCCGTTATCCGATGCAAGAGGTAATGGACCTAAAACATCTCCACTACAAATAGGGTCTACTTGAGTGAAGGTTGGGGTAATTATTGAATTTATTGTTATTGTAAAACTTTCTTCATCTATACATTTTGGCGCTGTGCTTGTTTCATCATATATGTAGAGTGTACTACTTGTATAAATTAAATCCCCCTCATTGTATGTTGTGCCTGTTTTATTTGGACCAGTATAATATGCAGGAGAAACTAAATTAGATCCTGTAATTTCGGGTAATTGAAAACTGTCACAAGCAGCTATATTTATAGGGGTATCAATTATTGGCGAATCCGTTTCGGTAATTGTAAAATTTTGTGTCTCAGTGCAACCTTTGTCTGTAATAGTTACGCTATAAGACCCAGCAGATAAGTTAGAGACATCCTGTGTAGTTTCACCATTAGACCATAAATATTGATAACACCCTACTCCTCCCGTAACATCAATATCTATAGATCCATCTGAACCATTACAGCTAGTAGCATTAATCACAGAACTATTACTAACAGCTAAAGAAGGAGGATTCCCAACTTTAATTAAACCTATATTCCAATCCCTCCCAGGAGACCCACAATTAGTATGGGTAACCCTGAATTGATAACACCTAAAGACCAAGCTTATTTGACCTGATATATAATAATACCCTGGCTCATCTGGTGCTATAAAAGTGCTGTTTTGACTGCCAGTACTACCACGACCTATACTACCCACGCATTCTGTATTTTGACGCGGTGACGCATCGGTTTCAAGGTAAGATGCTCCAGCAACTCCAACGTATAAATATACTACACATCCTGGGCAGTAAGTATACGTTGGGGAATTATAATAATTAAATGACACGGTAAAATTATCTCCAGGTTCTACCTCTGCAAAGTTAGTACCTCCATTTAAAGAAATATCAGAATAGGTAATTGTTCTTCCAGCATACCCAGAACCACTAATTGTAATAGGGTTAGAAGGAGTCTCAGGAATGCATTGACTTATTGACGGTATTGAATACAAGAAAATATAGCCAATCAAAAAAAACTTAAGGAATATTTTCATGTTTGTATAATAATCTAACACAATTGATTGTTAATTTTTTTTGAATATCAACAAGAATAGCATTTTTGCGATACAAATATATATATATATATCAACCATTTATGTTTAAAAACGATCATTTATTACAAAATTAAGTAAATAAATCTTGACTAAAAGTGCTGTTAAGTATCAATTTCCTTTTAATCTTTTAATTCCTGAATTAATACGTCATTGGCATCCCTTATTTTAAAAAACAACTTTACCCTTCTTAGATCTTGAGGTCTAGAACTATTTTAAAAACTATTTTTTATTCACGCAATAACGAAAAATTTGACCTTAGCGTTTTTGGGCGGTCTTCATTTTCAAAATACGATACTTTAAACCAATAACTATTAGAAGGCATACTTTTACCATTCCAAATACCATTCCAACCAAGTTCATCACCCCTAAAAACAGAAAGTATTTTTCCAAATCTATCAAAAATAGTTATTACCGCTTCTGGTTGAGACTCTAAACCCTCTACATTCCAAGTATCGTTAATCCCATCACCATTAGGAGTGAAAAACCGAGGATAATCTATTAATAAAAACAAAATAGTTGATTCATTACTACAATCCGATGTTCCACGAACAGCAATACTGTATTTTCCAACGATAAGATTTTCAAAAAGATTACTGTCTTGCCATAAGCCTCCATCAAGCTTATATTCATAGAAACCAACAGCATTAGTGATATAGACCGCAACTGATTGATTGTGATCAAGTTTATTTACCACTATCCTTAAATCCAGATTAATATTAATTATTTCATTTACTGCAATTTCTAAAGTTGCTGTTTCAGCACAAATCTCTGATGCATCAGGCGTAAATGTATAGATGGTTGTCTCCATATTATTCATCGCTGGTGACCATGTCCCTGAAATACCATTGGCAGAGGTAGTAGGTAAATTAGTGAGAGATTCACCCTCACAAATAGCCGCAACTGAATCAAATATTGGAATTACAGTTTGGTTGACCGTGATGGTCATCGTTTGATTTACTGCACAAGCTTGACCCGGTTGTGTGGCGTCTGGTACAAAAGTATATATCGTAGTTGCAGTATTGTCCAATGCTGGTGACCAGGTTCCTGTAATCCCATTATCCGATGTAGTTGTTAATACTGCTAAAGCTTCCCCATTACAAATAGGGTATACTTGAGTAAATGTTGGAGTAATCAATGGATTCACCGTGATGGTCATCGTTTGATTTACTGCACAAGCTTGACCCGGTTGCGTGGTGTCTGGTGCAAAAGTATATATCGTAGTTGCAGTGTTGTCCATCGCAGGGGACCAGGTTCCTGTTACTCCGTTATTCGATGTAGTAGGTAATGCTAAAACATCTCCATTACAAATAGGGTCTACTTGAGTGAAGGTTGGTGTAATTGGATTCACTTTGATGGTCATCGTTTCGTTGACTGCACAAGTTTGACCCGGTTGCGTGGTGTCTGGTGCAAAAGTATATATCGTAGTTGCAGTATTGTCCAATGCTGGTGACCAGGTTCCTGTAACTCCATTATTCGATGTAGTGGGCAATACTGTTAAAGCTTCCCCATTACAAATAGGGTCTACTTGAGTGAAGGTTGGTGTAATTAGTGGATTCACCGTGATGGTCATCGTTTCATTGACTGCACAAGCTTGACCCGGTTGCGTGGTGTCTGGTACAAAAGTATATATCGTAGTTGCAGTATTGTCCAATGCTGGTGACCAGGTTCCTGTTACTCCGTTAGTTGATGTAGTTGGCAATACTGCTAAAACTTCTCCATTACAAATAGCAGCTACTTGAGTGAAGGTTGGAGTATTTAGATTCACGGTAATATTAGTGCTTTGAGAACAACCGAAACCTGAAGCATTGAAATGAGAATAAGTTGCAGTTACAGCAGTTCCGCCTAACCCGGATGGATTAAAACTTGCAGTTCCGTCACCATTATCAACTACACCACTGCCAGTCCAAGTACCAAAACTATCAGTTGGGGTACCTGTAAGTGTAATACTACTGCTACTTTCGCATAATGGATCATACGAACCAGTATCAATATTAGGATAGTCAAAAGAAAAACAAGTACTATCAACATTAGAGTGGTTACCCATACTTATTTGAAATCTATACGTGCCTTTCGGTAATACAACATCCCCTGAAGCTAAATACCATATATTAGCAGTAGATGGCATATCTAACTGGTTTGAACTAGCAACAACATCGGTGGTATTATCGCTATTAACGCGTAATATATCAATTCTTCCTGTAGAAGACTGGCCATCACGAACAGAAAAATAACCAGAAAAGAATACTTGTGTATTGCACTGAAAGTCAAATTCTTGATAAAAATCCGCTGACCCTCCTGAAATATCTAAATATTGAACACCGTCCTGTGCACTTATTGGACCGCCTTGACCTGCAACGCCATTAACTTTTACAACATTTGGAGCTGATCCAACTCCATTCCAACCATTTAATGGCCATGACTGAATATTATTCCCAATGTTAGTTTGCTCAGGCACTTCAAAAGAGGGGTTAACTAGCTGATTTCCTGAGGATCCTTCACAAGCTGATTGTGTTACCGTTATCATCATGGTTTGATTGATTGCACAGGTCTGTGACGCGTCAGGTGTAAATGTATAGGTGGTTGTTTCCGTATTGTTGATTGCTGGAGACCAGGTTCCTGTAATATTGTTGTTCGATGTAGTCGGCAATGCCGCTAAGGTTTCCCCATTAAAAATAGCAGCTACTTGCGTGAACGTTGGTGTAATCGAGGTATTTACAATTACAGTCATTTCTGCAAGGTCTGTTGAACATTCACCTGCATCTGGTGTAAATGCGTAAGTCGTTGTAGCTATATTGTTCATCGCTGGTGACCATGTTCCTGAAATACCATTGGTAGAGGTAGTGGGCAAATCAGGTAAATTATCACCAACACAAATAGCTGCTATTTGCGCAAAGGTTGGGGTGGAAATTGAACTGACCGCAATCGTGACTGTATAATTTGTTAGTTCTCCACAATTATCAGCAATAGTAACGGTGTAGTCTGTAGTTTCAGTAGGTGAAAAATCTGGGTTTGCAATCTCAGCATCGCTTACCCCGATTGTTGGACTCCAGCTGTAACTATTACCACTAGGAATTGTAGCATCTATATTTATTTCTTGCCCTAAACAGATATTTTCGTTTTCTGGAACTACAAGATTCTCAACAAATGAAATAGAATTAAAACAAACCACTTGCCTATTTACATACCATCCTGTTGAACCAACAAATCCAAAAAAAACACTGCTATCTCCACCAAAAATAGTGTTCTTAATGTCTTCTGTTATCGTTAACCTAAGTTCGCAGTCAAAGAAAACGCTAAAGACTTGCGTGGTAGCATCCCATTGTACTTTTACATCATGAAAAATACCATCTTCTATATTAGCACTTAAACTACTTGCCTGAACTGGCCCCGCTAAATTATCTGCAGAATTGTGAGTAACATTTCCATTTTTCATTATTGCCAAATGATCGTAGTATGGATCTCCAACATCGCCATTTGCGAAGGTATCAAACTCCACGATTAAACTATTATTTATTCCCAAATAGCCCAAACCATTGGCTGTTCGACCGATTACTGGATCTGGTGTAGTTTTAAAAACGAGTGCCATACCATCGGCACCAGTTGCATCTATATCTCCAAAATTATTTTGATAATAAATGGTGAAATCATTTGAAAAATCAATCGGATTATCATACCAAACGCCTCCAGCCTTATACTGTCCTTCTGGTGTAATCAAAAAACAATTACCCCCTAAATTTAATGCATCTCCAATTGTAGTATCATTTAATTGAGCTGATATTTGAAAATTACATATACAAAGTAATAAACTAAAAATAATAATTTTGGTTTTCATTGGGGCGTAATTGGGGCGTAATTGGGGCGAAGATTAAAAAACGAAAAATAGGAAATAAAATTCTATTTACCAATGTCAAATTATAAAAATTTCTCTCATTTTATTTTATGGAAAAACAAAATCTTGACTAAAAGTGATGTTAAGTATCAATTTCGTCTTAATCTTTTAATTTCTAAAATTAATACGTCATTGGCATCCCTTATTTTAAAAAATAGCTGCAATAATAGAGATTTCTTCTTAGTCTACTGAAACAACTTATTTGAAACCTTCAAATACTTCGTCTTTTTTTGGCTCTTTTCAATGCTTGTTTTAACTGCATAAAAAAATTGAGAAACTTTGTGATAAAAATTTCTCAATTTTTTTTAAAACTCATTAAACGGTCTTCGAATTTATTTCACCTCAAATACACTCTCAGCATCGCCAATTTTTACGATATATTTTCCTTTTAATAAATAAAAAACACCATTTTTAGCTTCCTTTAATTTCATTTTCTTATTTGCTTTTTGATATGCTTTTTTCCCTTTTTCAGAAAAAGAAACATCAAAAGCAACTTCATTAAACCCTTTATCTGCAGCAACAGAAATTGAATTCACTTTTATAGTTCCCAAATAGATAGCTATCGTTATTTTTTTACTTGAATTTGAATAAAAAGGAATTTTAACTTCTGGTGTATTTGCCGTTCTCCATTGACTCCAAGAACGACCCCAATTTTTACTTTTTCTAACATTTTCAATTGCAAACACATGAATAGATTTTGCTAATACAGCAGCATTTATTTTTTGCAGTGCAGCAACGTTTGCTTTGTATAAGCTTCTACCGTGCGTTCCTACAATTAAATGCTTTGCTGTTGGTTGTATTACCAAATCATGTACTGCAACATTTGGTAAATTATTACTAAATGCTTCCCAAGAACCTCCACTATTTAAAGAAACATACAAACCATTATCTGTACCTATATATAACATGTTTTCGTTTTCAGAATCTTCTCTAATTACATTTACTGCAGCTGCAGGAAGTGAATTTCCAATATTTTTCCATGTTTGTCCATAATCATCAGAAACATAGACATAGGCTGTAAAATCGTCAAAACGATACCCATTTAAAGTTGCATATACACGCTCTTTTTTAAATTTTGAAGCAATTACCCGAGACACCCATAAGTTTTGAGGTAAATTGTTAGAAATACACACCCAGCTACCTCCGCCATTTTTAGTTATATTGATGTTTCCGTCATCTGATCCTGTATAAATTAATCCAAATTTAAATGGACTTTCAGATATTGAAGTCAAGGTTCCATAAGCCACATTTCCTTTTTTCCCACCAGTGGTTAAATCTTCAGAAATTGTTTCCCAATCGTCTCCTTTATTCAATGATCTGTGCAATTTATTTCCTCCTAAATATAAAATATCTTGGTTGTGTTTTGATAAATGAATGGGTGTTTGCCAATTAAAACGGTACGGGTTGTCACCTAACACGTGTTTTGGTTGAATGTATTTTTGTGTGCCTGCTGCTCGATTAATTCTGTAGTAATTTCCAAACTGATATCCAGTATACACAATATCAGGGTTTCTATCATCTACCTGAACTTGCATGCCGTCTCCGCCCATAATAGATTCGTACGGATTTTGACCAGATTGTTTCCAACCCTTGTTAATTTTTGAATTATTGTATGCAACCCAAACACCGTTGTCTTGCAAACCGCCATATACTTTATAATTTTTCTGATTGTCTGCATACACCGAATAAAATTGCCCAACTGCGGGGTCGTTTAACTTCGTCCAGTTTTTACCATCATCATAAGACATATTTAAACCCCCATCATTCCCATTTAAAATATGACCCGATTTTATAGGATTTATCCATAATGCTTGATGATCTGAATGCACATTTTCTTTACTAATTGAAGTAAATGTTTTTCCGCCATCTTTAGACTTTATAATTGGAACACCTAAAACGTATATTCCGCTTTCATCTTGCAGGTCTACTCTAATTTCACCAAAATAATAACCATAAGAACTGTATACACCATCTAGAAAATTATCATGTGTTTTCTTCCAAGAAATACCGCCATTTGTTGTTTTAAAAACTTCTGCACCTATTACTTGGGTGTCAAATAACATCGCATTTGCATCTTCTAAATACTTTGCCAAGTCTATTGGTTTTAAAGAGCCAACACGTAACATTTGTTTTACATTTTCTGCTCTGTATTTTTCTTGAAAGCCATTATCTTTTAAATATGTGTTTAGTTTTTTATCTCCTAAGTTTAAAAAATCTGCAGAAGACATTGTTTTAAAATCTTCTTTAGAAAGGTCGTCTGAAGCTTTTTTAGCTTCATCTTTTGGTCTTCTAAACTGGCTATCATGCAAAGCATATACCGTGTTTTCATTAAAAACAGCCAATCCAATTCTACCTACACCGTCACCTGTTGGAAATCCGCTTTTATCTGCAATCTTAGTCCAAGAGTTTCCTGCATCTATACTTTTGTAAATACTCGAACTATTTCCATCCCCATCAAAATTCCATGCTTTACGTTCTCTTTCCCAAGAAGCAGCATACATAATATTAAAGTTTTCTGGTGCAACTGCAACATCAATAACTCCTGTATTTTCGCTTATAAATAGGGTTTTTGTCCATGTTTCTCCGCCATTTATTGTTTTGAATATTCCTCTTTCTAAGTTTGAAGAGTATAAGTGCCCAATAACCCCCACAATAACCTCATCTGTATTGTTAGGGTTAATTAAAATTCTACTTACATGATGTGAATCTAACAACCCAACATTTATCCAAGTTTCCCCATTATCTGTAGACTTTAACATCCCAATTCCGGCATAACTAGAGCGTGATGAATTTTTCTCACCCGTACCTACCCAAATAGTTCCAGAAGCCCAATCTACTGCAATATCACCAATATTTTGCGTTGGAGAATTGTCTAAAACAGGTGTAAAAGTTGTTCCGTTGTTGTTTGTATACCACAAACCTCCAGATGCGTATCCTACATAGAATTCTGCTGTATTATTAGGATTTACAGCAACATCTGCCACACGACCACTCATAACCGTTGGGCCAATGTTGGTAAATGAAACATTTTTTACTAGTGAAGATTTCATCATTTGATGCTTCTTCTTAAGGGAGTTTTGTATAATGTCTGAGTTTGTTGGGGTTTGTGCGGTTAATACGAATGAAAAACAAAGCATTAAAAGTGTGAAAAAAGATTTCATAAGAGCTTAGGTTTAATTTAAAAAATTGAAATTACCACTTGTAATTTCAATATCAAAATAATTAACATAAAATTGAGTTCTCATAAATATTTTTCTCCAACTTTAAAGAATGTATCTTTGTGGGTTGAAACAACTACATAAAGTTGCTTTCGTAAATATTATTTATGACATTTAAAGATTTAGGTTTATCTCCACCGTTGGTAAAAGCAGTTGAAGAGAAAGGATATACCAAACCATCACCAATTCAAGAAAAAGCAATTCCACATATATTAGCAGGAAAAGACATTTTAGCTTCGGCACAAACAGGAACAGGAAAAACAGCAGGTTTTACTTTACCTGTTTTACAGCATTTAGTAGCAACAAGGCACCCAAAATACAGGCCTTTACGTGTTTTAGTGCTAACACCAACAAGAGAATTGGCTGCACAAGTGCAAGACAACGTAAGAGAATATAGTAAATATGTAGATATTAAATCTTCAGTAGTTTTTGGTGGTGTAAACGCAAAACCACAAATTGCAACCTTAAGAAGTGGTGTAGACATTTTAGTAGCAACACCAGGTAGATTAATAGATTTACATGATAGAAAAGCGCTTTCATTTAAAAGAATTGAAGTTTTAATTTTAGATGAAGCAGACAGAATGTTAGACATG
>Ga0209533_1001181_pt1 | contig 24660 bp, 20 predicted proteins | sample COG_04_FD_184748 | JGI IMG/M metagenome (GOLD analysis project Ga0209533, IMG submission 184748) | Pelagic Microbial community sample from North Sea - COGITO 998_met_04 (SPAdes) (version 2) | ecosystem: Environmental > Aquatic > Marine > Neritic zone/Coastal water | place: Helgoland, sampling...
GATATTATTGAAATGGGAATAGAAGCTACAATATTTGGAAAAACATCCATTACTCTACGTTGCGTTGTAAGAAATATGGTGACCCGAAAAAGAATTATTACTATAGATAAAATTATTATGGTTAGCTTAAATCAAAAAGGAGAACCAATTGTTCATGGAAAGTCTCAAATTCAGTTTATAGGAGACAGGTTTAATAGTACAAAAAACATAGATAAATAAATTTTCGTGATACGTTTATTCAAGAGAAAAAGTTGGACTTTGTTTTTTGATTAAGCTAACACTTTGTTGAATATTTCATTATATTATTATGAGTTGGAAATTACATAACGCCATGTGGCCTGGATTGGTAGGGAAAGAAGAGGGTACAGATCATCCGCCTATTTCTCTAGATAGAATGTTGGAATTAACAGTTAATGCGAGAGCAGCTGGAAAGAAATTTGATGGAGTGGATTTATTTTTATTTTTCCCCCATATTGATATTGATGCTTCCGAAGAAGAGATTTTGGCTATTGCAGACAAAATCGCAGCTCATGGATTGAGTGTTGGATCATTAGTTGCTCCTGTATGGCCAGGTACAGTTGGTGGTAGCGCTATGGGTTCAGAAGAAGACAGAGCAAACTTCCTTTTAGCTATTGAAAAATCATGCCGCTATGCCAATATCTTAGATAAACACGGTGTACGTAAGGGTGGTGTGATTCGTATTGATTCAGCCGAAGGTCCAGCAGCTTGGTATGAAGACCCTGTGGCTAATACAGCGCTCATTGCTGAAACTTTCAAAAAAGCAGGTCAAATTGCAGCTGATAATGGACAACGCCTTGCTGCAGAAGGTGAGATTTGTTGGGCAGGAATGCATTCATGGAAGAATATGCTCGAATTGCTCGAAGCTGTAGACATGAAAGGTACTGTTGGTTTCCAAGCTGACCTTGCTCATACTTATCTTTATTTACAAGGCTTTAACGCACCTGAGCATGCACTTGTAGGTGAAAACCCAACAGAAGAAGAGTTCTGGGCTGGCTACAAAACTATGACAGATGCTCTTGGACCTTGGACTATTGATTTTCATATTGCTCAGAGTGATGGCACGGTACATGGTACAGGTGATCATGACAAAACAGGTCGCCACTGTCCTGCTGATGATCCTAACGGCAAACTTGATATAACAAAAGCCGCCGGTTACTGGCTACTTGATTCAGATGGTAAGCCTCGTCCAGGTATTGAGCACATGTGCTGGGACGGCTGCATGTTTGCTAACGAGCTTCTTGAGCAACAATCTACATGGGATACAATTTTAGCAGCCATGGTAGATGCTAACGAAACCCACGGTTAACTTGATTCTTTTGGCTTAAAAAGGCAGTAACTTAAGCTTTCGCGGTTTATCGAGTAGCTTTAGTCTACACTCAACTTCCACGGACTTAAGTTATCACCTTTTTCTTGCCAAAATAACCTTTGTTAACTAATTTTAATAAACTTTTAAATCTAACTAAAACAAAAAATTATTATGAGTAACTTACCATTTAAATTCGGTAACCAAGTGTACACTTGGTTTATGAAAGACACAGGTGCTTTCTGGGATAATAAACTTGATCACATGATTGAGGTAACAGCTAAAGCAGGCATGACAGGTATTGAACCTATGCATTTCTGGATGGGTGATCTCTATGATGCTGATAAACTAAAAGCTTCACTTGATAAACACGGTGTAGAGCTTACAGGTATCGCTCTGGTACTTGACTGGAATAATCCAGAAGAAACTCCAGAAGAAGTAAAAGCAGCAGATGAGGTTATCGAAATCCTTAAGCAATTCCCTGGTTCAAAGCTTTGTACTGTGCAGATGCCTAATGGTCGCCATGATCTTGAGCAGCGCCGTTTAAATCTCGTGTCTTGTGTAAATGCTGTTTCAGCACGTGCTGTAGCCCAAGGTGTAGAATGTTCATTCCACCCGAATTCACCAGAAACTTCAACTAACCGTACAGCGGAAGATTACGATGTAATCATTAACGGTCTTGATGCTTCTGTTACAGGCTGGACTCCAGACGTAGGTCATATCATCAACGGTGGTATGGATCCTCTTGAAACCATGAAAAAATGGCAACACCTCATCAATCATGTTCATTATAAAGATTGGGATGGCGAGCCAGAGTTCGCTCTTATGGGGCAGGGTAAGGTTGATTTCGTAGCTATTACACAATGGCTTAAAGATATTAACTACACAGGTTATATCACTTGTGAGGACGAGGCTGAACAAGCGGTTGAAGATCCAGATGGCGTGACTATTCACGATGGTCAATGGATTCAAAATGACCTCATTCCAGCGTTGAAGTAATTTTAACAAAGACTATCATCCACTTAGGCGTTTAGCCTAAGTGGATTTTTTTTAACATCATTTAAATTTATTATGCCAATTATACAATCAAACGGAATTAATTTTGCTTACGAAGAGACTGGTTCAGGAGATCCAGTTATTTGTATTATGGGGATTACAGCACCAGGTGCTGTATGGGGCGCTCACACACCAGCATGGGAGTCTGATTTTCGCTGTATTACTCCTGATAACCGTGGTGTAGGTGAAAGTGACAAACCAGAAGGGCCTTACAGTTCAGAAATGATGGCTACAGATTATTTAGGACTTATGGACGAGCTAGGTATTGAGAGCGCGCATATTATTGGTTGCTCAATGGGCTCCATCATTGCTCAGCAAATTGCGCTATTAGCACCAGAAAAAGTCAAAAGCCTAGTGCTCATGTGCTCATGGTCACGCTGTGATAATTATGCTAAACATACATTTGAGCACCTTGTAAATATCAAGGCTGCATTGCCAGCAGGTCAATTTATGCATTACATTCAGCAACTTATATTTACAAAACCATTTTTCGATAATGAAGAATGTTACGCGTCATTTGCAGAAGGTCAAGCTGAGGCAGATGCAGACCCAAATCCACAACCACTCCATGGTTTAGCTGCTCAAGCAGAAGCATGTAAAAACCATAATGTTTACGACAGATTGGGTGAAATAACGGCCCCAACCCTAGTGATAGGTGGTGAGGATGATATATTTACTCCGCGTTGGATGGCTGAGGAAATTGATGCTAAATTACCTAATTCTCAGCTTTATTTATACAAAGATGCTGGTCATGCTTTTCATTTTGAATATATGGAGGATTTTAATACTCGTATTTTAGAGTGGTTAAAAAAGCAGTAAAATAGCTTTTCTTTTAAAAAAATCAATAGCTGGGCTTCGGCCCAGTTATTTTTTTATTAATATGACGTAACACAAAGAGCCTAGATAACTGTTCAATTTAATATTTAACTATTTATACTCTATAGGCTTATTAAATCCTTTACAAATAGGGTTTAATCGTGCAGAAAGGCTTACATTTTTTAAATATCTTATGTTTTCAGTTTTATCTAGTTGGTTATCTTTCTTTTCTACATTGAGTTTAGTAATTCTCATTATTGTGGGGATTTTCATGATTTTAGTAATTTTAATGCAACGCCCAAAACAAGAGGGGTTAGGTGCTGCATTTGGTGGTGGCATGACTAATCAAATGTTCGGTGCTCATACTACTAATGTACTAGAAAAGCTTACTTTTAAATTAGCTATTATCTTTATTGTTTTTTGTTTCGCTCGTTCAATTTTACTAGCCAAGCAAAACCAAGGAGTGACACTTATTTCAGAGCAGCCTATAGCAACGCAGAGTATTGCTACTGATACAGCTCAAACTACAGAAAATGAATTAGAAAATATAGTAGAAAAAATTAAAACTCAGCTTGATGAACCCGCTCAAGAAAAGCAAAATGAAGCTGAGCAAGTAGCTCAAGAAGTCAACGGTGAAGCTGATAAAGTAGCTGAAGAAGTTAAAGGTGAAGTTGAGCAAGTAGTTGAAGAAGTCAAAGGTGAAGCTGATAAAGTCGACTCCCTTAAAGCTACTAAAACAGATTTAGCTAGCTAAAAATATTTCAGTTACCTTAAAACAAAGCCTTAGCTATGATTCAATAGTTGAGGCTTTTTTGCATCATGATACCTAAACTGATAACAGCCATACCTGGACCGAAATCTTTAGAGCTAGGAAAGCGACTTAAAAAAGTCGAAGCACCAACAGTTACTTACATTAGTGATGATTTTCCTATATTTTGGAAGAAGGCTCAAGGCAGTTGGGTTTGGGATGTGGATGGCAATCAATTCCTTGATTTAACCTCTGCATTTGGTGTAGCTACGCTAGGTCATCGCCCAGAAGCTATGGTTAAAACCATTCAAGAGCAGTCAGAGTTATTGGTTCATGGCATGGGAGATGTGCACCCGAGTGAGACAAAAGTAGAGTTATGTGAGGCTATTAGCGCGATTACTTGGGAGCGTTGGACGGGAGAGAAAGCTCAGAGTTTACTGATGAATTCTGGCTCAGACGCTATCGAAGCAGCACTTAAAACTGCTTATTTAAAAACAGGAAAAAACTTAGTGGTTTCATTTAAAGAGGCTTATCACGGCTTAGGATATGGGGCTTTAACGCATTGTGGTTCAAAGCGTTTTAGTGAGCCTTTCAATGAGCAGTTACAACAACATCATATTAAACTGGATTACCCTAAAGATGCAGAAGGCTTAGCATTGCTAGAGCAGCAATTATCTTTGATTGAAGCGTCAAAAGTAGGAGCTGTACTAGTTGAGCCAATACAGGCTAGAGCAGGAACTAATGTGCCACCTCCGGATTTTTTGCCTCTCTTGCGTCAATGGACTCAGCAGCAGGGAGCTTGTTTGATTTTAGACGAAATTTATACAGGATTCTTTAGAACTGGTAGTTATTTTGCTTGTGAACAAGTAGCTGTTGTCCCTGATATGATTTGCATAGCCAAAGCGCTTACAGGTGGTTATCCTATTTCAGCCTGCGTGGGCAGCATAGAGGTGATGTCTGCTTGGCCTGAATCAACAGGAGAGGCCTTACATACGAGTACTTACTTAGGCAACCCTTTAGGTTGCGCCATAGGAGTCACAGCGATAAAAACGTTTAATGAGCTCCAAACACAGCTTAAAATTAAGCAAGCTTGCACTGATTGGCAGCAAGTACTTAATCGTTACGTTCAGCATCCATTAGTTAAAGATATCAAAGGCTTAGGTTTAATGTGGGCCGTAGAATGGGATAATCAAGCTATTGAGCAGCGATACCAAACTAGTGCAGCTGACTGGAATATTCAATTAGGGCTAGATTTACTGCAAAAAGGTATCATTACTCTACCAGAAGGTAATTATGGTGAGCTCTTAGGTCTTAGCCCTAATATCATGATGAGCAAGGAGCTCATAGAATGGGCTTGCGAGCAAATTTTTAAGATCTAATAATAGTTAAATTGCTGAGTAAAATGTTTGATTTTATAAAGCTATGTATCTACATTATATAATATGGAGCCTATCCAAGATACGATTATTTTAAATTCAATTTTTGTTAGAGAGCGCAATGCTCTAATGATTCAAGCTGACTTTTCAAGCCTGTTTGCTCAATACTACTTACATTTAGCTGAGTATAATCTTAAACCTACAAGTAAGATTGACGATTTATTCAAAGATTGGTTAGCATGCTTTTCTTTGCATCTAGTTGCCAGGCCTTGGAAAGAAACTCATGCGTGGACTTTGAATTTAAGAGCACCACGTTTAAGTATGTTTTTGAGTGGAACCTGTGTTTCACAACAGGTAGTAGGGCGTGTTTTTACTGAAGATATCAAAGAAGCAGATCGCAATCTATTGTATGCACAAACTTTGGAGCATCATCTAGATAAACCTAAACAGTCAGTGATAGAATTAGATTATGAAGCTCCATTATCTTGGATGGAGTCTTACTACGAACAAAGCGAACAGCGCCCTTGCCGTATGTTTTGGCTTGGTGAGGACAAGTATGCTTTGATTGCGGCTCAGCCAGATTGTGATTTAGAGTGGCTAAAATCATTAGATGAAGAGCAGGTTAAAAATTTAGACCAAACTGAAACACTACATCATTTAGAAGAACGTCAGCTCGCTTGGAACTGTGGCTGCTCAGTAAATAAATTATTACCCTTGCTAGGGATGTGGAAGGATAAATTAGATGAACTATTTATTGATGGCACGGCTTGTAGAGCTCATTGCCCTCGTTGTGCTGCACACTACTTAATCACACGAGATAAATTAGAGAGCTTTTTTGCTGAAAACGAGGAAGAATAAGTATAATGATGAATAAATTTAATTTTGATGAAATTATTGTTCGCCGAGGAACTGGCTCGCTAAAATGGGATAGAAATACTCAGCTCGAACCATTTTGGGTTGCTGATATGGACTTTAAGTCTCCACCTTGTTTGGTAGAAGCATTACAACAACGCTTAAACCATGGAGTTTATGGGTATGCAATTCCTCATGCAGGCTTAACTGAAGCTTTTATTGATTACGCAAAGACTCGTTTAAGTGTTGATATTGAAGAAGAATGGTTGTGTCCGCTAGGCGGTCTGGTCCCTGCATTATCTATTGCAGCACAAGCTTATGCAAAAGAGGGACAGAGCTTGATGACCTCAACACCTATTTACACACCATTTTTAAAAGTAGGTAGAGATGCGCAACTTGAAACTATAGGTGTAGCACATATTTATAATACAGATTTATCTAGATGGGAAATGGACTGGGAATCCATGGAAAAAAATGTGCAAGCCAATACACGTTTATTTTTACTTTCTAATCCACAGAACCCATTGGGAAGAGCTTTTGATAGAGCTGAAATTATTGCCTTAGCTGAGTTTTGCGAGCGTCATGATTTAATTTTAATTGCAGATGAAATTCACTGTGATTTGATTTTGGATGAAGCAAAAACACCTCATTTCTCGGGCTTAAATTTACCTGAAAAACTGCGAGAGAGAACGGTCACATTGCTTTCTCCTAGTAAGACTTATAATATGGCTGGAATAGGTTTTGCTTATGCTGTTATTCCTAATGTTAAACTAAGAAATAAATTTATTTTAGCTAAGGGATGTACACAGCCAGAAATTAATTGTTTTGCTTATTATGCAGCTGAAGCTGCGTACAGAGCTGGAGAGCCTTGGCGTCAAGAACTCTTGAGTTATTTGCGCGGTAATCGAGATTTATTAGTAGAAACAGTTAATAATCAATTACCACAAATTAAAATTCCAGTTATCGAAGCTACTTACTTAGCATGGTTAGATTTTTCAGAAACAGATTTTGAAAAGCCTGCTGAATTATTAGAAAAACAAGGTATATTCACCGCTCCTGGAGCATGGTATGGTCAAGAGCCAGCTTTGAGGATTAATTATGCCTGTCCTCGGTCAAAATTAGAAAATTTATTAGAAAAGTTAACGATAACTTTTGGTTCATAAAATGAAATGCCTATAGAAAAGCCTCATATTCCTAACTTTGAACTTTGCCGTTGTATAGGTAGGGGGAATTATGGTGATGTATGGCTGGCTAAGAGTATATCTGGAACATGGTGCGCCATTAAAATTGTATGGAGCAAGAACTTTCCTGACAATGAGAGTTTTGAGCAAGAATTTACAGGGGTGCTCTATTATGAACCTATTTCTAGGACTCATGAAGGCTTGATGAAAATACTCTATGTAGGAAGAGATGAAGTTAATAATTTTTACTACTACGTTAATGAGCTCGCTGATGATAGTCATAAAAATCATTCAGATAAGTTAATACCTGAGAGCTATCATCCAGCAACATTAAACGAAGTAATTAGACGTAACCCAGAAGGGTTAAAAATAAATAAGCTCTTAGAAATTAGCAGACAAGTCTTATCAGCAGTTGCTTATTTACATAGCAAAGATTTAATTCATAGAGATATAAAGCCTAGTAATATTATATTTATTGATGGTAAGGCAAAGTTAGCAGATATAGGCTCGGTAAGCTTAATTGGAGAAAAGTCTCTAGTAGGAACCCAGGGCTACATGCCTCCTGAGGGCCCTATAGCTAAGCAATCAGACTTATATAGTATAGGCAAGGTTATGTACGAGGCATTTACCGGGTTAGATAGATTAGAATTTCCTAAAATCCCTCAACAAAAACAACTATTCATTGACTCTAGAAAACTAAATAAAATAATCTGTAAGTTAGCTAACCCTCAATTAAAGCAACGATATACTACAGCTCAGGCAAGTATTAAAGATATTGACAAAGTCATCCAAGGCAAAAATATCAAAAGCTCTTGGGATAAAATTCAACTTGCATTATTATTCATGGCTTTTTTGCTGAGTACATCTATTTTAGCAATTAGTTGGGGATATTTTAACACCAAAGAGGAAGACGCTAAAATTGAGGAAATAGAAGCGACACAAGGCTGGTTTAAAGTGTCTAGCCAGCCACAAGGAGCTCAAGTCATAAACCTTAAAACAAAAGCAGTGCTAGGTATTACCCCTTTAAATTTAATATTGCCTTTCTCACCAAGTCAGGAAATAGAACTAGAATTCACATTAAAAGATTACCAAAATTCCATCATTAAACTTAAGCCAAAAGCTCAAAAACTGACTATAGTTAATCCAATATTAAGAAAAAAAATACAAGTTACCCCCTACGAAAAACATAGTCTTTCTAAAAACACAACTCCCATCAATTTTACCAAAGATGCTAGTTGGAAAAATAGTTTGAAATTAGATTTAATTAAATTTAATGAAATATATGTGTCAAAAACAGAAATTAGTAATGAGATATTTAATCAGTATTTAGGCTCTATAGGAAAAAATAATGAAAAAGTTTTAGGGCTAGGCTATTACCCTGTAGTAAATATCACTAGGGAGGAAGCTAAATATTTTTGTGAATGGCTTACCCAGGAAGAGGAAAAATTAGGGATTATAGCTCAGACACAATATTATCGATTACCTAGTGATAGAGAGTGGAGCGCTTTAATGGGGCATAATGAAGATGCTAATTTAAGCCCTTTTGAAAGAGAGAAAAAAGCATTTCTAAAAAACAAAAGATTTTTTAATTTTAACCCAAAATACAAATTAAAAAATAAAATAGCTAACTTAGCTGACGAAAGTTACTACGCGCAAAATAATGATTCGCCCTATATTAATGACTATAACGACGGCTGGGCTCAGAAAAGTTCAGTAGGTTTTTTACAAGCAGATGCAAATAACCTCAACGACATCATAGGTAATGTTTGGGAATGGATAAATGATGACTACAGCCCAACAGAAAACTATCCATTTTGCAGAGGTGGTAGTTGGAAAACTTATGACCCATTAAAACTTAGTTATGCTTATAGAAATGTTACTGAAAAAAGCTTTAAAAGTTCCGAAATAGGATTTAGAGTCGTACTCGTTCAAGATGAGCCTAAAATACCTTAATATATCTTAATACACTTTAATAAGACTGCAACTTACGACACTAAATACTATGAAAGCTATCAAAATTATACTTATTACTTTATTATGCATTTTCTCTTTTGTAATAATCTCTGTAATCATAGGGCTTAACCAACTGGCTAAAAAAGAAACAATTGTTAAGCTCATCCACGATCAAACTCAAGCGCAAGCAACTTTAGAAGAGGTTTCTGTAAAATGGTTCCCGTTAAGCCTTAGCCTAAAAGGACTGAGTTTAAACCCTAAAGATAGTAATCTTAAGCTAGTTAATCCTAAGCAACCCGCAATAAGCTTAGCTGAACTAAATCTTTATGTGGACCTCAAAGCAGGTGTGCAGAAAAAAATAAAAGTGAGCAAAATAGAGCTCAAAAAAGCAGTGATTAACGCGGCTATTTTAGCCAATGGAGAATTAGACATACTCCAATGGTTAGCGCCTCAAGAAAAAATAACTCAAGTTAGTGGTGAATACTCTAATACAAACAGTAAGAATATCATACAAGCAGGGGTAGGGAATGATGAGTCAGCAGACTCTACTTTTATCTTAAATGATTTTTCTCTAGAGCAAACCACATTAAACCTTAAATTAGTTAAAGAGAACGCGCTAGTAAACGTAAAGAACCTTTCAATTAGCACAAAAGATTTTAAATATCCACTAGCTAAACAACTACTCACCAACAGTATCGATATTAAATTAGCTGCAGAGATTGCTTACGAGCAAATCATTAGCAGTAAGAAAAAAACAGGTTCAGCTAAAGCTAATGTGCTACTAAATGGCACTACAACTATGAGTTATTTAATAGATAAAGGAGAGTTTTTCCCGAATATTATAACCACTAAGCTAAGAGTCGATGAACAATCTAAAATCACTGTGAGTGAGAGTTTACTTTCAGAGATTAACCAAGTTATTGGATTAGCTAGTAAATTTATCAAAAGCTTACCATCAGTTAGCTCCACTTTTAATATTGCAGAAAACGTCGTATTAGCAGTTGAATACAATGCACCTAAAGAAATCGTGAATTTACTCCAGCCAATTAAATTAACCTCACAAGATTGGGGGCTTTCACTAGGTAAGCCAGGAGCTATAAATCTAGCTAAAAAAACACAGCATATAGGGATGAGCCTTATCGCTGATCAAGCATTGAGCCAAAAAGCCTCTCAAGAAATAAACCAAGGCAGCCTAGCTTCACTAGGTTTAGATAAACTACTATTCACCGATAACCAGCTTACTTTGAAAGGACAATTAAAAGGAAGTTTTGAAAACCCTAAAATTAGTGTAGACGAATCGCTCAAGCCAAAAAACTTACTCAAAGAAACTATCAAGTCAGAAATAGGCAACCAATTAAAAGGAATTTTAGGGTTTTAAGCCATACAAACTGTTAAACTAAATATGACAGCGTCATCACATAAAATCATGAAATCATTAGCCTTGGGGGCTTTGATATCAGTATTATTTCTTTTAGTGATGGGGCCATTTGTAAGGGTTTCTGGGGCAGGGTTAGGATGTCCAGATTGGCCTAAATGCTGGGGTTGCTGGTTTCCTCCTTCATCAGTAGATCAGGTTGATTTTGATAAACTTAATTTTGATAAATTTGAGCGAAAAGCAGGTCAAGAAGCATTAACTGTAGAAAAGCTAAAAGCAGAATTTAATACAAAAAAAGCGTGGATTGAATACATCAATCGCCTAAGTAGTTTGCCTGTGGGTTTTTATTCGTTAGCATTACTTATATTTGCACATGTCAAAGGCCGTAAATATATAGACATTATTATGGCAGCTTGGCTAGCATTTATCCTTATACTTGTGAATGCTTGGCTTGGTGCTCGAGTGGTTCTCACAGGATTACAAGAGGGGTTAATTAGTGCACACTTAGCTATGGCATTTGTGCTTCTTGCTGTGGATATTTATGTAGTATACAGAGTGTGTTCAACTTCTAACTTACCCACATTTTCTGAATTTAGACAGAGTCAAGTATTTAAGCTTAATACGCTAACTAAAATTGGAGGCATATTAATCTTGTTAATGATTGCAGAGGGCATGCTAGGCGTACAAATCAGAGAGCTCACCGATAGACTGGCTAAAGATCACGCCACCCAAGATCAAACTACATGGCTAGCTACTCTCAAGGAATATACGGTATTTTTTATTCACCGTAGTGGCTCATGGTTGATTTTTGCAACTACGATTATTTGGGCCTACTTACAAATCAAAACACACTCTAAATTAAGTTTATCGATGAAACTTCTCTTAACACTTGTTTTTGCTCAGATGATATTAGGCATCATCATGTCTCATTGGGGCATTTATGATACCGTTCAGGTATTGCACGTAGTGTTTTCATCGTGGATGTACTGCCTGATTTTATGGCTCTTTTTACAATTTGGATTCACCAACAGAAACAGTAATTGCTAATACCTCTAAATTTACTATTTTAAATCACAGTTTATGACTTACGCAGAAAAACTTAGTACACGCATCACTCAAACAGGCTCAGCTCTCTGTGTTGGACTAGACCCTCGTGTAGAGCGTATTAATTCAGCAGCTTTAACTCAGGCTAATGGAGATATTATTCAAGCTTTAGAAGTTGAATTAAAGACACTTATTGAATCTGTGGCTAATTTAACCGCCGCCTTCAAACCTAACATGGCTTATTTCGAAGCCTTAGGTATAGAAGGTTTGCAGCTACTTGAACGTATTATCGAATACATTCCACAAGATATTCCTATTATTCTTGATGCTAAGCGCTCAGATATCGGTGAAACACAGAAATATTACGCCAAAAGTTACTTTGAGCTCATGGATGTAGATGCTGTGACTCTCAACCCATTTATGGGGTATGACTCTATTGAGCCATTTTTAGACTATGAAGGCAAAGGTGTTTACCTATTAGCAGTAACCTCTAATGCAGGAAGCATGGATATCCAACGACGCAAAGTAGGTGAACAATACGTCTATGAATGGGTTGGAGAAATGGCAACAAGAGCAGTAAAAGAAAGTAGAGCTACCAGTGTTGGACTAGTAGTAGGGCTAACCAATGCGGGTGATGCAGAGGTTCTTAACCGTTTGCCAGATGTTCCATTACTCATGCCTGGATTAGGTGCCCAAGGAGGCGCTGTCGATGTCCTCAAAGAGCGCACATTTGAGGCGCCATCTTTGATTAATGTTTCACGAGGCGTAGCTTATCCTCCGGCAGGAATCACACAATTACAAGCAGCTCAACAATTTGCAGCTCAAATTGCAGACGGATTTAATATCAAAAGATAACTCTATTATGTCATTAGCAAAACGTATTATCCCTTGCCTCGATGTCAAAGACGGCAGAGTCGTTAAAGGAACTAATTTCGTCAATCTAATTGATGCTGGAGATCCTGTAGCCTGTGCAATTGCTTATAATGAGCAAGAAGCAGATGAACTTGTTTTTCTCGATATCACAGCCAGTAGTGACAACAGAAATACTATTGTTGATGTCGTAAGAAAGACTTCAGAGCACTGTTTCATGCCTCTCACTGTTGGTGGAGGAATCCGCCAAGTAGAGGATGTACGTACTATGCTCATGGCAGGTGCCGACAAAGTCAGCATAAACACAGCCGCCATTAACGACCCCAATTTAGTCAATCGAGCTTATGAAAATTTTGGCAGCCAATGCATAGTTGTTGCTATTGATGCTAAACGAGTAGGCGATAGCTGGAAAGTGTTCACCCATGGTGGCCGAAATCAAACTGAACTTGACGCTATCGAATGGGCGCAAGAGCTAGTCGATAGAGGTGCAGGTGAAATACTACTTACGAGTATGGACTCAGACGGCTCAAAAAATGGCTATGATATAGAACTTACCAAACGAGTGAGTCAATCAGTAGCCGTTCCAGTCATAGCAAGTGGTGGAGCAGGGAATCTAAACCATCTCGAGCAAGTACTCAAAGAAGGCTACGCTGATGCCGTATTAGCTGCTAGTATATTCCACTTTGGAGAGTACAGCATCAAAGAAGCCAAAGAATACTTACATCAGGCAGGATTACCTGTAAGGCTTTAGTTTTTTACAAACTAATTTTTTAAAATCATGATCAAGCTCTATAAAAAAACATATATGTTTAGAGCGTTAAGCATAGTATTTATTATTTTAGCGTTATGGTTGGCTGGATGGTTACAGACAGGATTTAGAAAAAACGCAGCATTTCTACTTACCGAAATCCAAGTCAAAGACCCCGCCGCACAGCTGGGAGAATTAGATTATCTTGAGCGCTTTAACACACGCATTATAGCTAGAACTGTAGGAGCTAGTCGCCACTTTCTCGCGGCAATGACTCATATTATAGCTATGGAAGACTTTAATAATTATGCATGGGATGAGCTAGCCAAAAAATATGAAACCATGGTGCTATTTAGCCCTAGAAACGCCTCTTATTGGGAGTTAGGAAGCTGGCATATCTCACGTAACGCTGTAGCTTATTACCAAAGATCAACAGAAAATAAAAACCAAGTGGTCTCAAAAGAACAGCAATTACAAACCCAAACCCTCATATTTAAATACCGCAAGAAAGGCACAGCTTTTTTAGAGAGAGGTTTAGAATTACTCCCAGAAAGTGCGCTACTAACTGACGCTTTAGCTAAGATATACGCAGATGAAAGTTTTGACGCAGACTATCTAAGAGCAGCTCAAATTTACGCCTCTTACATTAAGGTAAACGAGAACTATCCCAGTCGCTTTTTACGCTCAGAAATCTATCTATTAGCCAAGCTACGTCAACATCGAGTAGAAACCTACCAAAAATCACGCGCATTAATCCTAGATACCAATAGCCAAGAACACCAAGTGCCCATACTACAATCTATCACCTACTATTTACAGAAAACCGATCAAGTTCAGCAATATTTACGCAAGAATAAGCTAGAACCACTAAGTCTAGCTAGCATATTTAAACAACCAAACATACAAGAGCAAGACATCCAACGCTACTATCAATACCTGCTCAAAAAGGGGATTAATTTTGATTAGATTTTTTGAATGCTAATTGCTACACTTATAAAATGAAGATTAAAAAGTTAGAAATCCTTATTTTTCTAGGAGCTATAATAGTTTTGATTGCAGCTATTATTAATCCAATTAATAACTTTATTATTAGAAGCTTATTTATAGCCTCATTAATCATTCTATGGGTTCAGTTAACTAAATATTTTTGGAAATATAAACGTATCAGTTATTCTATAGTTATTCTGCCGATTATTATAGTTGTGTGGCTCTTTGTTCCTTCTAAAACAACGATAGATAAAAACGAGTTGGCTTCTTTATACCTCAAGCATCTCACCAGTTATGAAGGTGTGAAATACCTATGGGGAGGAGAAGGGAGAGCTGGTATTGATTGTTCTGGTTTACCTAGAAAAGCCTATAGAGAGGCTTTATTTAATTACGGCTTTAAAAACCTCAACCCACGAGCGCTTAAACTATCTATTGAACAATGGTGGTTCGATACCAGTGCGCATGCCTTGTCTCAAGGCTATAGAGGTTTTACTACTCCAGTTGGGCTTACGGGAAAACTCAAAGATATGAATTATTCACAATTAGAAGCTGGAGATATAGCTGTTACCAAAAGTGGTGTTCACGCTTTAGTTTATGCTGGCAATAGTCAATGGATACAGGCAGATCCAGGTAGCCACAAAGTCGTCACGTTAAACCCAAAAATAGATGCCAATGCTTGGTTTAGAACGCCTATAAGTATTCATAGGTGGAGTCAGCTAGACTAGTATTAAGTAAGTTTTAATAAATATTTTCTTATTTATGGACTTGAAAAAACTAGTAAAAATAAATAGATTATTAGAGTTGTTGCTTAACTTAGTTAGCATCCTTCGTTCTGTATAAAATTAAGGGAGCATCAAGTTCGATCGAGTCGCTGTCATGCCTTCTATCTTTGCAAAAAGATAGTTGAAGGACGGCATAAGCTTGGCAACCGTTCCCACCTAAACATACCCGAAATCAGCTAGCGTGAGCGTAGCTGATAAGACAAAATTACAAAGTGATTTTGCCCGCAGGGTGAGCGACGCTTTGATTAAAAGCGGGCGAATCAAAACAAAGGCTATAGAATTAGTTTTAATAAATATTTTCTTATTTATGGACTTGAAAAAACTAGTAAAAATAAATAGATTATTAGAGTTGTTGCTTAACTTAGTTAGCATCCTTCGTTCTGTATAAAATTAAGGGAGCATCAAGTTCGATCGAGTCGCTGTCATGCCTTCTATCTTTGCAAAAAGATAGTTGAAGGACGGCATAAGCTTGGCAACCGTTCCCACCTAAACATACCCGAGAACAAAGGCTATGTTTGATAACTACTTATAGGCAACAACACCTTTCTCTCTTTTTTGAGGGAGGAGAGGCAAAGCCTAGCTTACTTCATCTACTGCGTTTTTTACGGGCATTGCAGTAGCTTTGATAACCTTGTTAGTTAGAATGAACGTAGCTGATAAGGCTCGAAGATTGCCTTATATTTTTTGGCTTTGCGACTTTGCGTGTGCCTATTTAGAAGGTGTTATAACCATACCCGCCTAACACTACCACCTATGATGTGAGATAGAGACTCCTACTCTGCGGCTGGAGCTTCTGCCTGTCTTGCGGCAAGTTTATCATTAAGATACAGCATACCAGTAACATCTGATCCTACTTTTTCAAGGATTGTGATGATGTCTTCGATGCTTTTTTCTTCTTCGACTTGCTCGTCAATAAACCATTGGAGGTGGCTTTGTGTTGCGTAGTCATTAAGTTCCTTAGCTAAAGCATAAAGGTTATTAATAGCTAGAGTATTTTCCTGTTCGTAGCTAAGCGCTATCTTAAAAGCATCTAATGTAGAGCTAAATTCTAGCTTAGGTTTAGCAATACTCTCAAGCTCTAATTTTCCACCTCTATCATGCAGGTAGGTGATGAGTTTGTAGCCATGGACTTGCTCCTCTTGATGTTGTAAATACATCCAATGCGCAAAGCCATCTAAGTTTTCAGCTTCAAAATAAGCTGACATCTGTAAATAAGAATAAGAAGCAGCGTACTCTTGGTTTACTTGATTGTTGATGGCGGTAACTAATTGTGGATCTATCATATTAAATATAGCGTTATTTATGGGTAATTTTGGTTAAAAATCGCAGAATAAGAATTTTCGCGGTTCTCGAGTAGCTTTTTCTACACTGTGCTTCCACGTTTTCTTAATCAGATAATTTTTATTCCAAAAACGCAAGCTTTACCTAATAACTAACACTATATTCCTAACCATTATTTATGGGTAATTTTGGTTAAAAATCGCAGAATAAGAACTTTCTTCTCTTGCTGATGGTCTTCGATGTACTTAAAGAGATGCAATAACTGCATCATCTAGGCTGAGGATGCTCTCCTCTCTGTTAGCAAGTGTTTTGAGTTGTACTTGTGGGTATTCTGAACCGATGACAATGGCCTGCTTAGCTTGTAGTTGTTCAGCTTTTTTGAATTGTTTACCTACATTCATTGGTTCTAGGTTGTACTGTACTTTGCGGTTTTGTTGGCGTAGTTGGCGACCTAAGTTTTCAGCGGCGACACGATTGTCTTCATCCGCGATAACAATGTAGTAGTCGATTTGTTCTGAATCGAGTATAGCTTGTTGCATCTTGGTTTTGGCGTGGGGCGTTGCATCAATAAGGAGTGCAGGGGTTTGATCTCCCATACCAAAGCCTACAGCAGGTAAATCTACTTTGCCATTAGAGAGGCCAGAGAGGAGGTTGTCATAACGTCCACCACCAGCAATAGCACGTAAGCCGTGCTTGCAGTCAAAAACCTCAAAAACAGTACTGTTGTAGTAGGCGAGTCCTCGTACAATTTTGAGATCTATGTCAATATAGTTACTCAAACCACGTTGCTCAAGTTTTGAATTAAGTTCAATAAGGTTGGGGCTAGCCTGCGCTCCTAGTGCTATAAAATCATTAACAGTGCTCAGCTGCAGCCCTAATTTTTTAAGCTCTAATTGAAGTTTTTCGCTTGAAAGTTTCTCATACTTATCAATGATAGGCAGTAGCTCATCGAGCTGCTCATCACTGAGGTTTTGTTGTTGAGCAAAGGCTTGCCAAGCTGTTCTATCAGATAAACGTAAGATAAAATCACCTTGTTTAAATCCAAATTGCAGCATCATGTCGATAGCTAGGCTAATGATTTCAATATCTGCACTTACCCCTGAGATACCAAAAATATCAAGGTTGAATTGGTAGAATTCACGACCTCTGCCTTTTTGTGGTTTTTCGTAACGAAAGCATGGACCTATTTCAAACCATTTTATTGGTTTAGGGTAGTTGCGCTCTTGTGCTATGACCATACGAGCTAGCGAGGCTGTAACCTCAGGGCGCAGAGTTACCTCTCGGTTGCCTTTGTCTTGGAAGTTAAAGAGTTGAGTGGTGAGCTCTCCTCCTGTTTTTTCTAGATAAAGGTTAGTTGACTCCAAATAAGGCGTCTGATACTCAACAAAACCATAGTTTTTGGCGACTTGGCGCCATTGTTGCATCAGGTAGTTGCGGATTTGACAATCAGCAGGGTAGAAGTCTCTAAATCCAGGAAGTGATTTTACGTCGATAGCCATCATAATGGGTGACTGCTTAACTAAAATAGTAAGCAGCTAATTGTAGCTTGATTAAGGTAGTCGTGGAAATTTAGAGAAATCAGGTTTGCGTTTTTCAACAAAGGCTTGTTTGCCTTCTTGTGCTTCTTCACTCATGTAGTAGAGTAGCGTGGCGTTACCTGCAAGTTCTTGCAAGCCCATTTGTCCGTCCAGGTCAGCGTTAAAGGCTGATTTTAGACAGCGTAAAGAGAGAGGTGAATGTTGAAGAATTTCAGAACACCACTGAATGGTTTCTTTTTCTAAATCAGCGACAGGTACAACAGTGTTGACTAATCCCATGTCGAGCGCTTCTTGTGCTCCGTATTGACGACAGAGGTACCAAATCTCACGTGCTTTTTTCTGTCCTACAATACTGGCGAGGTAACTCGCACCAAAACCACCGTCAAATGAGCCCACTTTAGGCCCTGTCTGACCAAATCTAGCATTGTCTGCACAGATGGTTAAGTCACAGATAACATGCAGCACATGACCTCCACCAATGGCGTAGCCGGCTACCATAGCAATAACTGGTTTAGGCATTTGTCTGATACGGCGTTGGACTTCGAGGATATTGAGGCGGGGCACTCCGTCTGCTCCCACATAACCAGCATCACCACGGACTTTTTGGTCCCCACCTGAACAGAATGCTTTTTCTCCTTGCCCAGTGAGAATAATGACTCCGACTTTGGGGTCTTCGTGAGCATCATCTAAAGCTTTGAGCATTTCATGCACAGTTTTAGGTCTAAAGGCGTTGTGCACCTTTGGGCGGTTGATGGTGATTTTTGCGATGTCTAAGGTTTCGTGTACTTCGTAGAGTATGTCTTCGTAGTTGGCTTTGCTAATCCACATAATGTTAATAGAGTAGAGGTTATAAAAATATCAATTATTGTTAGTTTCTGAGGTTTCTTCAGCTTCAACATCAATAATTTGACCTTGAGCTTTAGAACTTTTAAAACTGTTTTTTGAATACTTAGGTTCAGATTGAGGTTGCTTGGGCTTCCCTGTAAACTGAGCAAAGAAGTTTACCTGTTTGCGTATTTGGTTAAAACATAACCACCAGATGGCTAATAAAACCCCTTCGTCAATAAGCCCCGGCATTCTCCAAGAGAAAAACAAGAGGAAAAAACTAGTGATAATCAACCCTACCCATGGCAGGCAACCACTATTGCTTGAGGCTGGGAGAGTTTGATTCACTGAATTTAAATATTACTTTTTAGTGGTTATTTTTTTAGCTGCTTTGTCTTCGGCTTCTTCTTCTGCTTTAATATCGATAGGCGACTCTAAAATTGCTTTTAAATCGTCTACACTTAAGCTAGAAGCAAAACTTTCTCCACCTAGAATATTGGTTACTAATGATGTTTTTTGATGTTGTAGAACACGGATTTTCTCTTCAACTGTGTTACGAGTGATGAGACGGTAGGCGATAACCTTGCTCTTTTGACCAATACGATGAGTACGGTCAATGGCCTGGTTTTCAACAGCAGGGTTCCACCATGGATCAAAGAGAATCACGTAAGAGGCTGAAGTTAGGTTAAGACCAGCTCCACCAGCTTTGAGTGAAAGCAGGAATACCGAAGCTTCTTTGGTAGTTTGGAAGCTTTCGATTTCAGCCTTTCTGTCTTTAGTTTTTCCTGTGAGGTAATGGAATGGACGACTCTCGCTTTCAAGTCGGCTACGAATGATATTGAGCATCGCTACAAATTGAGAGAATACCAAGACTTTGTGACCTTGCTCATGGAGTTGATCCAAGATGTAGAAGAGAGAATTAATCTTACTACTCTCTTCATTTATAAACTTGGGATCAATGAGACCAGGGTGGCAACAAATCTGTCTAAGTCTCATTAAACCTTGGAGGATAGCAAAGCTGTTTTTCTTTACATCATCATCAGAATTAGACCCTAAGAGTGATTGTTGAATACGTTTTAGCTCATTATTATAAAGCTCAGCTTGAACTGGCTCCATATCAGCAAACACTTCTTCCTCGGTACGAGGAGGCAAGTCTTTGGCTACTTGTAGTTTAGTTCTACGTAGTAAGAATGGGCGTAACCTAGAAGCTAAGCGGTTCTGAGCCAATGTGTCTTTGCGTTTATCAAAGTGTTCGCGGAAATAAGCTTTAGATCCAAGTACACCAGGCATAGCAAATGACATAAGTGACCACATATCAAGCAAGCGGTTTTCAATAGGAGTACCAGAGAGAACAAGTCGGTTATCAGATTTAATTTCACGAGATGATTTTGCAGCCTTAGAATCTGGGTTTTTGATTTGTTGCCCCTCATCCATCACTACAGTTAACCAAGTGATGTCTTCTAACTCTTCGTTACAAATACGTAATTGGGCGTAGTTAATGACTAGAATATCGATATCTTTTTTAATGGCATCTGCATCAACATCGCTACGATTACGCAGCACGCTAACTTTTAAATCAGGAGTAAATGTTTGAGCTTCTTGAGCCCATACATCAAGTACTGATTTAGGACAGACAACTAAACAAGGTTGGTGAGGTTTATTAGCTTTTTTCTCTTCTTCTTTGAGCCAAAGGATGTAAGCCAAACTTTGAATAGTTTTACCAAGCCCCATGTCATCAGCAAGAATACCTCCGAATTTGTTTTTGGCTAAGTAGACTAAGAATTGGAAGCCTTGTAACTGGTAAGGACGCAGCGTCGCCTTTAAACCTTCTGGAGGTTGTTCTTGTACATCAACCTCAATCTCTTGAGCGTGAGTGCAAATTCGGCTCCAAGCTTGAGGGTCAAAAATTTCAGCGGCGCTAGAATCAACTAAATGCAAGGCATGCATACGGTGAGTTTCACCAGTTAAATCGAATGGATCTAAACCTAGACGAGTTACAGCCTGACGTTGTGAAGCATTAAGCTTAATATCAAGACGCATCCATGTGCCGTCTTCCATACGAACGTAACCACCACGAGCAGCAACAAGTGAGCGAATTTGTGCTTTACTTAAATCGATGCCTTCAACATCGATGACAACACGTAAATCAAACCAATCAATTTCTTGATTAACGACTTCAAATCTTACAGAGGCGGATACAGGGTCTTCCATAAGACTTTGTAACTTGCCATCGAGCTTAGTTTGAATAGATTTAGGAAGGTTCGTGAACCACTCATAAAACTTTTCAGGGAAATGCTTACTAACACGTACTTTGAATTTGCCAATTTTTTGGTCATATGAGAGCCCCATATCTGCCAAGTAATCTGGTAAATGGTATAAGTCACTGCGATCAAATCTTAGGAGTAGAGATTTTTCATTAGGAATCTTTTGCTCGAGAACTTCCCATCCTTGTTTAGTGTATTTCTCGGTACGACGTGATTGCTCGTCTCTAGCTTCGACATTAATAACTAGATGCTCTGTCTCTGCTGAATTAAGCCCTTGTATTAATTCAATATCAAAAGAGGGAATTAAATCTATATCCACAACTTTATCAACAATAGATTCAGGTAATGAAGCTCCAATTTTACGTAAAAACTCAACACCATCTAAACTATTAATAATAGATTTTGGGATATAATAATTTGGTTGAATCTCTGTTTCTTCGACCCATTGTGGAGGACCTTGGAAAATAGTTTCATCTGATTGATACAGAACTTTGCAACCTTGGAGTAATCTTACTGAGTGAGCAATAATATGCTCTTCGTCAGTTCTAAGTTCCAAGTTAAAATACTCATTATTGCCTGGTATATCTAAACATTTCCAGTGAAGCTGTCTATTTGAAACCTTAAAAGGTAACTCATCAAGATTAACAATATAACCCTTGAGATCAGCTTGATGAAAGAGACGATTCATGAAAGCACAAGCTTCATGCTTATCTAAATCTAAATGTAAGACATCGTATTCTTTACTGTGGGCCAAAAAGTGATCAAAGAGTAATTGACTAGCCATATCCATTAGGATAGCAGAACGCAAATATTCTTTTTCAAGATTATCTAAAACGGCTTGCTCAGTAATAGGCTCCCAAATTTCTGAGCCTTCCCATTGAGATTCTAAACGAGCCTCATTAATGGTAGAAAGTAAACGCAACTTAAGAACCTTAGGAGCTTCAATAATTGCATTTTCTTGAACTGTATCAATACGATCATACCAACGAGAGATTTCTTGTTCTTTCTCCCATTCTCTCATCTTTTCCTGTACACCAGAGAGATTGGTAATAACATCTAAAAAGTCAGGATATTGAATTTTCTTTTTAAAGAATGCATAAGCAATATAGTTCCAAAATTCAACGATATCAGCAGGGGGTATAGGCCAGATACTAATAGGATCATAACTTTGAATTTCCCAACTTGAATGTAGACGAACTAAATCATGATCATGAAGCTCTCCTTCAATTACATAACGGCGGTAACGTTTTTCTAACTTACTAATGAAATCAGCTTCCTTATCAGTAACCTCTCTATCTAATTTTTCCTCAACTACATCGATGAGAGGTTGATCATCCATCTCATTAGGTGTCTCTGGAAGATCACTACCACGCTCAAGGCGCTCTTTCATAGTGGCGTATAGGCAAGCTCCTCTAACTTCCTCATCATCAGCATTACAAGAACCAAACCAATGGTTACCCTGCAATCTTAAAAGGGTTTTATAAAGACTTCCTTCATATTCAACGCGACCTTGGATGTAGAGATGATTACCAAAAATTTGTTGTACAGCAGCTTCCTGTTGTATCTCCTCACCTTTATGGCGGGATTCTTCTGAAAAACTATTTAAAAAGTTGAGTGTCGCTCTGTCTGGATTCATTTGCTATTATGTATATAAAAGTGCAACTCAGATATAGCACAGATTATGAATTCAGGCTACAGAAAGTTCCATGTTATTTTAATCAAAGCTGTATATTATTATCAAAATGAATATAGCCTAATGATTTTTTTAAAAAACTTCATTAAATTAAGCAGTTAGCTGATCTAAGTAAAGATACCAAGAGTGACTCGTTAAACATCAAATTATTCGACAAGACGAGCTCTTTTCATTTTTTATAATTTAAAATAATTAATCGTTAGAAACTATACTATGTATCAATAATTTTGCTAATATTTTTTGGAAAATTTGCTTGTAGTATGATAAATTATTGTAACAATCAACGAGCTCTTATTAATAGCTATTTTATACAAAAAAGAGCAAGAACCAATTATGTTTATAAATTCAAATTTCAGAAGAAAGATAATTGCTATAGTTTTTAGTTGTCTTGGATGGTTAAATCAAGGCTGTTTGGCTATTGAATTAGAGGTAGACTTAAACTTAGATTCAATTGTTGATTCGATGTCGTCAACAATGAAACTAGATGTCTTTCCTCAGTCGTCTCTTGAAGTAGAAAAAGGAGCTAAAACTTATATATCCAAGAATTACAATAAATCCGAATCTTTATGGTTTGAAGGAGCAAACGAAAAACAGGTTTTTCAAGCAGAAATATCTAATGCAGAACAAGGGGATAAAGCGTTTTCATTAAGGGTAGGCAAAGGTGGGCAAATATATTCATTACGAGGTGCTTTTGGAGAAAGTGTTCCGCCATCTTCGGCTAGCTCTCCATGGAATGATGAAGTTTGGCAATTTGTAGCTGTGTGTTCAAAATATAATAAAATACATTTTAAGGAAAAAACTAAACCGTATAAAAATACCTATTTTATACACAATTCAGGTTGTTATATCCCTAGTGAAATCTCTAAATCTTTGAAAATTGATTATATGTACAGTCCTCAATTTGCTTCTGATTTTAATGAGGAGGCTGGTGTCTATCGTCAGCTCAATTGGGGTTTAATTCCTCAAATAAAGACGATTCATCGCTCACCACTTTTATACTACATGCAAGTTAGAAATTGCGGTAAGGGGGTTTTAGAAATAACTTGGGTAGTTCATAATTTTGATACACGCGAAGAAATTGTATTTGATCACCTTAATGCTCCTTGGGGCGGCACTCGTATTACGAGCTTACCTATTCAATACATAAGTCGTCCTGGAGGAAAGTTAGAAATGTTGAATGCATTTAATAATCCTCTTCATAATGGTATTAATGTCAGAGATACAGGTGGGTTTAATATTGCATCTCAAAATCAAAATCTAGATAGCCCTGCACTAAGTCTTGTTTTTGGACTAGACAAGCATCTAGAACGAGATTTAGCCATTGGAGACAAGGCTTGTCAGTTTGCTTCATCTATATACAGAAGTTGGAGAGCAGGTGTGCAAAACTATGCAGAAAATGGAAACTGGAGAGATTGGGAAATTCGAGCTACTAATAGTTTTAGAAATTATGATGTGGCTGTGATTATACCTAAATTAAGGTTAAAACCTCAGAGCTCTATATGGTATAGAAGCTATTTAGTAGTAGGAGGTAGAGACGATGTCACAAAACGTTCAAAAGAGCTTATTGATCACGTAGACTATGGATATATTGATTTTAAACAACAAGACACACCACTTTTAGAGATTAAACCTGAGCAGGGAAAACAAAGTTTCCACGTTTATGCTAAGCCTGTTTCAAATACATTGCCTATATTTAAAATCCGTCATAAAACAACAGGTAAGGTAGCTTACACTACAGATATTTATTTATTTACTCCTCAAACCCCACTCAATATCAAAACAAATAAACAAGAAGATCCAGATGGTTACTATGCAAATGCTATAGGTTATCAATTAGATGGTAAAACTCAATATTTAGAAATGATTGGTTTTGGTCATATTCAAAAGCCAAAGGATGGAAATTGGGTGCGCTTATCAGACTGTGTTAATACAGAACATCACTATCCT
>Ga0209533_1001184_pt1 | contig 24592 bp, 34 predicted proteins | sample COG_04_FD_184748 | JGI IMG/M metagenome (GOLD analysis project Ga0209533, IMG submission 184748) | Pelagic Microbial community sample from North Sea - COGITO 998_met_04 (SPAdes) (version 2) | ecosystem: Environmental > Aquatic > Marine > Neritic zone/Coastal water | place: Helgoland, sampling...
TGATGTCGTCACGTGCGCTTTTGTACACGGAAATGGTCACCTCGCCTGCGCTTGTCCGCGGTGGTGCGCTGCATTTGCTGAAATACTCAACCGTGGAACATCCTGTGGCCTTGCAGCTTGGTGGTTCTGATCCTGCGGAATTGGCAGAAGCTGCGCGCATCGGGGCAGAGCATGGTTATGCGGAGATCAACCTTAACGTTGGGTGTCCATCTGATCGTGTGCAAAACGGCGCGTTCGGTGCGATTCTAATGCGTGATCCTATGCTGGTTGCAGAGTGCTGTGCGGCAATGATCAAAGCGTCCTCAGTAGAGGTGACCGTGAAATGCCGCATAGGAGTGGATGATCAAGCCCCGATCGACATACTACCAGAGTTCCTCGCGCGCGTTGCTGGGGCAGGGGTTGGGCGGTTCACAATCCACGCGCGCAAAGCGTGGCTACAGGGGCTAAGCCCTAAGGAAAATCGCGATATCCCACCACTGGATTATGATTTGGTGCAGCAGATGAAGGGGTTGTTTCCCGCTCTGCATCTTAGCTTGAATGGCGGCGTCACAACGCTCGCACAGGCGCAAGACGCGCTGGAGCGGGGAATGGATGGTGTGATGATCGGACGTGCGGCCTATTACCAGCCCGCGGATATACTGATGGAGGCGGATCATCTGATCTACGGCGTACCCAAGGTTGAGCGCGCGCGCGAAGATATTGTGATGGAGATGCTGCCCTATATCGATGCGCATATCGCGGAGGGTGGCAAGCTCGGACAAGTCACGCGCCATATGTTGGGTATATTTGCTGGCGAACCGGGCGCGCGTTATTGGAAACGTCATCTTTCAGAGAATGCGCATAAACACGCCTCTGGATCGCATACGGTTGTCGATGCTATCGAAATAATGCACGCAGCGAGAAACAATTCGAAGGCGTGAACGCACGCGTGTGAAAAGGCAAAACCATGACTGATCCGATGCTCCTTGTGCAAATGCTCGTTCTCTTGTTGATCACGGGGGGCGTGGCTGGCGTGCTTGCTGGTCTTTTGGGTGTCGGTGGCGGCATCGTCTTGGTGCCCGCGTTCTTTTACGTGTTTGGCGCGTTGGGCTTTGAAGGACCGCAATTGATGCAAATGTGCCTCGCGACCTCGCTTGCGACGATCATTGTTACCTCTGTGCGCTCGGTCCTGAGCCATAACAAAAAGGGCGTTGTGGGTTGGGATATTTTGCTCACTTGGGCACCGGGCATTGTGATTGGGGCCGCGCTGGGCGTAATGGTCGCCGCGAGCCTACGATCAGGTGCCCTACAAATGATATTTGGAGTTTTGGCATTGATCGTAGGGCTTTACATGACATTTGGTCGTTCGTCTTGGCGTGTGTCAGAGGCCATGCCGACGGGTGTGAAGCGGATAATATCTTCGCCCATCCTTGGATTTATGTCTGTTCTGATGGGCATCGGCGGCGGCAGTTTCGGCGTGCCGTTCATGTCGCTGCACGGCGTGGCAATCCACCGCGCAGTGGCGACGGCAGCAGGGTTTGGTGTGCTTATCGCGGTGCCTGCGGTCATCGGGTTTTTGTTCGTGCCGATTGAACCTACGATGCGCCCGCCATTCACCGTGGGGGCGGTGAACCTGATCGCCTTCGTCGTGGTAATCGCTATGACGTTGCTGACCGCGCCCTGGGGTGTGAAACTTGCCCACGCGATGGATGCGGGGCCTTTGAAGAAAGCGTTTGGCGTGTTCTTAACCTTGGTCGCGCTGAACATGTTGCGCAAAGCCTTTGGATTTTGAAGCAGTTTGCACAGGACGGGTTTTGCGTTTTTGATGTGGATCCCCGTGTTCTAGAATGGGCTGACGCTGCTGAGGACGTTGCGCGAGACGTGGTACAAAACGCAGACATGCGCGCACTTTGGCTGCGTCATCAGGATACGTGGTTTGTGGGTGTTGATGCCTTGCCAAACGCAGCGGATGGAGCTGTGTCAGATGTCCCTCTTGACGGTCCATGGGAAGCGTTGATCACACAGCCAAAGCACTGGCATAGAGCTCAAGTCTCTGTTGTCTATGAAGGATATCCCAAACAAGACGATGGTGAGAGCTACGTAAACCATCGCTTTCGTATCAATCGCGCCGCTGCGCATGTGGATGGGATTTTGTTGGAAGACGGGCATCGCTACCTGCGGGAACCACATAGCTTTATCTTAGGGGTTCCCTTGGGGGATAGCACGGCGTCGCCTTTGGTGGTTTGGCCGCGTAGTCACATTTTGATGCGCGATGCTTTGCGGGACATAATCGGGAATAAAGATCCGAAATCTGTTGATCTAACAGACGGGTATAAATCTGCGCGCGCAAGCGTGTTTGCGCAGATTGATCCGATTGAAGTGACTGTTATCAAAGGACAATCAGTCTTGCTGCACCGTCACATGCTACACGGTGTCGCCCCTTGGAAAGCCACGGATAGTGCCCCAGATGAGGGCCGCATGGTCGCCTATTTCAGGCCAGAATATCCAGAGATAGATATGTGGTTAAGCACCCCTTAACCCTTTCTATCGCTAAAATATCCCCACCGAAGGCATGAAATCTTTTAGAACGCGCCCTTTAAGCGGGCGTTGCGAAGTGTTTTGACAGCTTCAAACCTTGGCCTTGGTAGTTCGAGGCAATGCCCGACCCATACAGCTGCGCTGGGATTTCAGACATATGTTCGTAAACCAAACGTCCCACCACCTGACCATGTTCTAATACGAAAGGTGCCTCGTGGCAGCGCACTTCCAACACGCCGCGTGATCCTGTGCCACCGGCCTCTGAATGGCCAAAGCCCGGGTCAAAGAAGCCTGCGTAATGCACGCGGAACTCACCAACCATCGCCAAGTATGGAGCCATTTCAGCAGCATAGGCAGGGGGGATATGCACCGCTTCTCGACTAACCAGAATATAAAATGCGCCGGGATCAAGGATAATTTGACCGTCTTTGCAGCGCACCTCTTCCCAGTATTCAGCGGGGTCATAATGGCCAATATTGTCAAGATCGATGACACCCGTATGCGGTTTGGCGCGGTAGCCGACGAGGTCAGTGCCATCAAGTTTAAGATCGACAGAGAAACCAAGACCGTCATCGATCAAAGCGTCACCATTCACCAAAACATCGCTGGCGTGCAGCTTAGTGAGGGCTGCGTCGTCTAAGATGGCTTGCCCCTCGCGAAAACGGATCTGGTTCAGCCGCATGCCGGGGCGCACAAGAACCGAAAACGAGCGCGGGCAGATTTCGGCGTAGAGCGGGCCTTTGTAACCTGGCGCAATGCGATCAAACTCTGCGCCGCCATCAGTGATCGTGCGCGTTAGAAGATCAAGGCGACCTGTAGAGCTTTTAGCGTTCGCGACAGCTTGCAAATCATCGGGCAGATCAAGACGCTCCATCAAAGGAACAACGTAGACGCATCCCTTTTCCAGCACCGCGCCATCGGTGAGATCAATCTGGTGCATCTCGAATTCTTCTAGGCGATCTTCTACGCGGCGGCCATGCCCTGCAAGGAAGGATGCGCGCACGCGGTAGGCCACGTTACCAAGGCGCAGATCAAGGCTAGCAGGTTGAATTTGTTCTGGAATAATCGAAGGCGTGCCGCTGAGTTGTCCCACAGTGATCATCTGCTCGAGTCGTTGGCTGGGTAGAACACCTGTCATCTTGCGTCTCCGGTGGCCCGCTCAGACCAAGATCGAGGCGGGCAAAAAGATATGACCGGATCAGCAGGCAAAGTGTAAATGGTCGGGCTAGCAGGACTCGAACCTGCGACCTTCCGTCCCCCAGACGGACGCGCTACCAGACTGCGCCATAGCCCGACGTTTATTGCTCGATTGTTTACTGGAACTATGCGTGGGGGCAAGGGCAAAATGACTGTTTAACGGTTTTGCATGTGTTCGCGCAGGGCGCGCAATTGCGACAGGTGTTCCGAAATTTGTTCTGCCAGTTCAGGCATGATCTGTCGCGTCCCCGGAAGTGCGGCCAGCACGCCTGGAGGGGCTGAGTAGCTGTCAAGTTCCGGCGCAATCGTGGCGACAGAAGGGATGTTTGGTGCAGGTGCCGCTTGCTCCGGTGGAGTTGCCTTGATTGGCGCTGGCGGCGTGTTGTCCACCGAAGATGTAGGCGTTTCCGTATGATTGCTCGCACGATTAGCAACCATTGGCTGCGTCGTTTCCGTATTTTCAAGCCCGGGTTCTGACGTAGATTTTAAGGTTTTTGGCTCAGCCTCTGGCGGGTCCAACGGTTCACAATACGCCTCTGGATTGATGGTGAGCTTTTGCGCTTCTGGTGCCTCATCTGCACTGGCAACATCTGTTGTTTCTGGCTCAGACGTTTCGACCGTGGCTGCGGGCGTGGCTGCGGGCGCGGGGGTGCGGCGCAAGAAGGCAGGCAAGGCATCGCTGCCAAATGCTGGGGTGTCGGTTGAGTTATCGGTCGTTGGCGCAGCTGTAACGGTCTTTTGTGCAGCTATCTCGGAAACGCTTGGCTCTTCGGGTGTGACAGGTGCCTCTAGAACAGTTTGCTCAATATCTTGAGGCAGTTCCACGCCGGGTTCGCTTCGGTTAGGGAAAGACAAAACTGTTGACGCAGGGGCGGCCTCGGGCGCGCGCTGTGCGTCAGATTCGAACGCTGCTTCGGCAACGATTTCTTCTTCTTCTTCGCGCAAGTCTTCATCTAGCGGCTGCGACAGCGCAGCCACATGCTTAACCCCATGTTCGCGCAGCAATTTTTGCGCACCTTTGATGGTTAATCCATCGTCGTGTAGCAGTTTCTTAATGCCTCCCAAAAGCTGCATGTCCGCAGGTCGGTAATAGCGCCGGCCACCTGCGCGTTTCACAGGTTTCACTTGGGTGAATTTGCTTTCCCAGAACCGCAGCACATGCGCAGGCGTTTCCATCCATTCTGCAACTTCACTGATCGTGCGAAAGGCGTCTTTGGATTTGGGCATTAAAAGCCTGCTCCTGAATTAGCGCTTGTTGCCGGAGGTCACGCGATCTTTCATCAGATGAGACGGACGGAAGGTCAAAACGCGGCGCGGATTGATAGGCACTTCTTGTCCGGTCTTTGGATTGCGTCCAACGCGGGCGGCTTTGTCACGCACGCTAAAGGTTCCAAAGGATGAAATCTTCACCTGCTCGCCTTCAACCAATGCATCGGACAGGTGAGTGAGTATGTTTTCCACCAATTCAGCGGATTCATTGCGCGACAGGCCCACTTCACGAAACACAGCTTCGCTCAGGTCCATTCTCGTTAAAGTTTTTTCTGTCATATACGGCCCCCAATGAGATCGCATTACTCTAGAAGCATTGCTATTTTTGAGTCAAGAGTGGGGGAGGTAGATTAACGATGGAAAAGTCTATCTATCAACGGTTTACCAGCGCAGAACGACTGCGCCCCAAGCCAGACCACCACCGATAGCTTCGGTCACGACCAAATCGCCTTGCTTCAACTTGCCTTCAGCTTTGCCTACAGACAGCGCTAGCGGGATTGATGCAGCAGAGGTATTGCCGTGGTCTTGCACGGTCACAATCACGTTTTCCATCGGAATATTCATCTTCTTGGCAGTGCCCTTGATGATGCGAATGTTGGCCTGATGTGGTACGACCCAATCAATGTCCTCAGATGTGATACCTGCGCGATCCATCGCCGTGTGCGCGGTCGCAGCCAGTTTCTCCACTGCATGGCGGAAGACTTCCTTACCCTCCATGCGTAGATAGCCGGTCGTTTTTGTTGACACACCGCCATCGACGTAAAGGATGTCGCGGTAGGTTCCGTCCGAATTGAGGTCGGTCGCCAGGACCCCACGATCTTGCGCAGTTCCGTCGCCGTCTGCTGCTTCGAGGATCAGCGCACCCGCACCATCGCCAAACAAAACGCAAGTACTGCGATCTGTCCAATCCATGATGCGACTAAAAGTTTCCGCACCGATTACCATGACCCGTTTGGCTGTACCCGACACGATCAACGCGTTGGCGTTGGCGAGCGCAAAGACAAAGCCCGCGCAGACCGCTTGAATGTCAAATGCAAAGCCGCCGGTCATCCCAATTTGGTGTTGCACCATTGTCGCAGCAGAGGGGAAGGTGAGGTCAGGCGTCGACGTGGCAACAATGAGCGCATCGAGATCACTTGCCTTAAGACCTGCATCTTTCAGGGCCGCGCGTGCGGCTTGAGAGGCTAGGTGAGATGTTGTTTCATCTTCGGCCGCGAAATGACGACGTTCAATACCAGAGCGCGAGATGATCCAATCATTGCTGGTCTCAAGCGTTTTTTCAAAATGCGCGTTCGGGACGAGATTCTCAGGCAAGTAGTGCCCAACGCCTTTAATCTGCGCACGTTTCATTTGTTTGGGCTCTCCTCGGCGATGCTTTTGGCTGCAGCCTGTGTGCTGGCCGCGATGCGTTTCGCTAGTCTGTCTGAAAAGCCGGACTGCGCAAGTCTAAACGCAAGGTTAATCGCTGCCTCGACGCCTGTTTCGTCGGCGGCACCATGTGATTTTACAACTGTACCGTTTAGCCCCAAGAAAACGCCACCATTCACGCGGCGTGGATCAATGCGCTTTTTCAGACGTTTCATTGAGGTCAAGGCCAAAAGACCCGCAAGTTTGGACAGCAACGAGTATTTGAACGCTTCTTTCAAGCGATCCCCAATCAGACTTGCAGTGCCTTCGCCAGTTTTCAGGGCAACATTGCCAGTGAAACCGTCCGTGACGATCACATCAGCCCGATCACCAGGGATATCGCCGCCCTCGACGAAACCGACATATTCGAAATCAGCAGCCTCTGCTTGGCCCTCAATTAACTCGCCTGCATCATGCAGTTCATTGCGGCCTTTGTGTTCTTCTGTACCCACGTTCAGCAGACCGACGCGCGGCCGTTTCACGTTGAGACCGTTGCGTGCATATGAGACACCCATCAAGGCGTATTGCAGTAAATCAGTCGCGTCCGCACGGATATCTGCACCGACATCGAGCATAACGTTGAAGCCGTGCTCAGAGCGCGAGGGCCACAAGATGCCAATCGCAGGGCGGTTTACACCAGGAAGTTTGCGCAGGCGGATCATGCTCATCGCCATCAACGCGCCCGTGTTGCCGCAAGACACGCATGCCGCAGCCTCACCGCTGCGCACTGCTTCGATTGCTGACCACATGGAGGTGTTTTTGCCCGTGCGCAGCGTTTGGCTCGGTTTGTCGGACATTTCGACGACATCGGGCACATCGCGGATATTGTAAAGACCAATCAACTCTTTGCGTTTGGCAAACAGTGGGTTCAGGGTCGTGGCAGGGCCGTGGACAATGAATCTAAGGTCGGAATTCTTACTTGCAGAACGACAAATACCGGCGACAATTGCCGCCGGTCCTTCATCGCCACCCATCGCGTCGATAGATAAAATAATACGTTTGCGATCATAGTGGGAAAAATCATCGATTTGATCAGTCACCACAGTCATTTAAACGTACCTCGCGGATTAGTTATGCCGCGTCTTCGTCCAGATCGATCTCGTCTGCTTGTGCAACGATCTCTTTGTCCGCGTAGTGACCGCAAGACGGGCACACGTGGTGTGGGCGCTTCAGCTCACCACAGTTAGAGCACTCGTTTGGGTTCGCTGCAACCAGTGCGTCATGTGCACGACGGTTGTTGCGGCGCGATTTGGATACTTTGTTCTGCTGGACAGCCATGTCGCAACCTATCAATGTTCGGGGCCACTCAGGGCCGTTTTCTGGGTCTAGCAGGCTCATATGCGAGGCTCGCGTGTCTGTCCAACCCTAAATTTGTCTAAGCGCGCGAAAATATGGAAGATCGCGGCTTTCGCAAGCGATTTTTGGGATTCAAGCTTACGGGCTTGAAGCCCCTGCATCCACTAGGGTTTCATAACTGGGAAACCACATGTCGTTGTATGATGTTTTAAATGCGCGCTGCGCAAAGTTTTGATGCAGACCATTCGCGATGAAAAACGCACAATAGCGCGCTTCCTCGTCAGCGATATTCAGCGATACAATATTGCTGTTTAGTTTGTAGCCGTATTGCTGTTTAGTTTGTAGCCGTGAAATCCTAGCTGCGCGGATCCGTAGAGCGTCCGCGACTGGCCTGCAATAAAGGCAAGCTTGGAGGCTGACGCGCAGAGGGTGTCCATATGGGTTGCTAGTTTTGCCTCGCCGATCAGACTTACCAAGCCTTTGGCTGCGGGAATACGGCCGCTCGGGCTATTCAACACATGCATTTTCAGATCAGGATAGGCTTTGAGCGTGTTTTCAAGCCCTGCAAAGCACTTGAAATTGTTTGGGCCGTCAAGCTGGGCCGCGTTATTATTTAAGACCAATAAAGGTGGTCCACTTGACGGCTTTAGGGGTGCGCGCGCAGCCTGAGCCCATTGTTTCATCAATAAAGCGAGGCTCGCGAGGGTGACGGCAAGGCAGCTTAGTTTAATGACAAAAGCACCGCCGCCGCCCTGATCCTCGTTGGCTAAGCGCCACGAAAACCAGATGCTAGCGCCAATTATCACGGCTCTGATGATCAAAAGGGGAGTAATCATTTGTATCGCAGCATTTGGAAAACTGCGCCAAAAGAGCTGCAAAGCACCGCATGTTCCGGCATAGATGAACACTAACGCCACAAGGGCAAGGATTTGGTCTTTTGGTGGAATGAACAATCGCTCAATGAGGTATGGGAAGCTTTTTCGCACCATGCACTTAGTGTTCTGCGCTGTCATGGCCGGGCTCCACCTTAATAACGTGAAAGCCGAAGCCGGTAAGACCCGCCAGATCGCCAAAGGATTTATTGATGCGTTTGGCATTTTCATTGATTAAATGGGTTTTTGGGGTTCCTGCCATGGACTCAATTTCATCTGTGGTGATCAGATAAGTATCGTCGCTTATTCCTTACCCTCTAGTTTGTTTTTCAAAGCGGCGAGACCCGCGAAAGGTTTGATCGCCTCTTCGTCCAGCGCAGTCTTGCCGGGTTCTGTAACATTAACAGTGCCAAGCTCGGCTCCATCAGCGCGCGGATAATCGGGCAGTTCCAGCGCAAGCGCTTCACTCAGCACCCGCCACAGATCAATTGCACGGTCCAAAGGTTCGATTGAATCATCTTCCAGCATTGCCGTGCCGCCAAACTCATCTTCCTCAGCGTCAGCCTCTGCGCCGCGCTCGGGCATGTCTGCGACGAAGCGGCGGGTGATTTCTGTCTCGATACGTGTTGTCACAGGTTCTAGCGTGATCGTGCAAGGCTGCACCGCTGTTGCGCCAAGCTCTGCGACAAGTAGGAAATCATGTTTGCCAGTGGGGGTCAGTTGGCCCTTGAGACTTACTTTGCGCAATCCGCTGAGCTTCAGATCCTGCATCAGGGCTCTGGTCTGTGCGCTATCTGGGCACAAATCTATTTGTGTTCGCTTGCGCTTGGTCAGGGCGCTGACATCTAAAACGAGATCGGGATAGCGAGGTGTCTCTTCCATGAGCAGAGATTTTCCTTTCTTGAACGTTGGGCGTTCGTGTCGTATCGAGATAACAAGGCAGAGCAAGCCAAGACAAGAGGGCACATCTCATGCGGGCAGTAGATATACCAAGAAAAGCGGGCGTTGCCCTGTTACTTAGCGCGGCACTTACGGCATGTAGCGCGAATTTTCGCAATCACGGGTACGTCCCGCTCGAGGAAGATCTAACCCAGATTACCGTCGGCGTGGATACGCGCGACACTGTGGCTGAGCTGGTGGGCACACCGTCTTCGGCTGGGGTGTTGAATGACAGCGGGTATTACTACGTTCGCAGTCGTGTGAAGCACTTCACGTGGCAAAAGCCCGAAGTGATTGATCGTCAGGTTGTTGCCGTGAGTTTCAATAACGCGGGTATCGTTGAAAACATCGGTCGCTACACGTTGCAAGACGGGGCTGTGATCCCCTTGGCGCGTCGTATCACACGTAACGGTCAGGATGTGAGCTTTATCAAGCGTATCCTATCGAAAGTTGGCGCTTTCTCTGCGGCTGATGTGATCAATTAAGCTCCACTGTATGGCGTCATCCCGTGGGTGACATCGCAAACTGAAGATATTGAATAGTCACATTGCCGTTCGCATTGACAATGACGCCGAGACGCGGTGCTTCTCGCGCTTGCTCGAAGCTATCCTATGTCCAAGCGGATCTAGGGGCAGGGGCCTGAAATTAGACTGCGCCCAATGTCGCGACATGAATCCGATGGATCACGTCCGAACAAGGCCGATGAACGTGTCCCATAAACAGGTGTGTCACGTTTTAATGAGGTACGAATTTATCGAATTATACCCGAATTTCCAATAAAAATAAAGATTACCAGTTATAATAACCGATGCGGGGTAATTTTAAGGTAACGCTTTAGCGAACGCTTTGCGGTTTTCCGTAGTTCTCGAAGGCCAGCTGCTCAGCATCGCTTCACAAGGTTGATTCCGTCAGAAACGTCCCTGTATGGTTCGTCAAAAGCCTCAAAAACGAACCTAACACAGAGAGGCAATGGATCTTTTTAATGACATGGCCGTGCGGCCTTAAGCGTATTTTGGTGTCTGTGGTCACCTTTCGACGACTGGTGTAACTTCGAAATTCCCCATTTCCAGAATTGGATCGAACGCAGCATCAAGCTGCTCAAAGGTATCGGCCTCAAGTATCATAAAAGCTGTATGCTCAAGTCGGTTGGAATAGCTTCCATGCACTTTGATCCCATGATCGCTAACGTTTGCTAATGTATCCCTGAATAACGGAAATTTCTCTGGATGGTGTGCTTGGCAGGTGGAATAATCATGCGTGAGTTTTACCATGAATAACATTTTTAATCCTCCAATAACTACGGACGGCTGTCGAAAAAAAGTTCAGGTAGTGGGGGCGGCGGCGCACTCACATCTAATCCATGAACTTCGGCGGCAAATTCAGCAAATTCAGGGGGCATTGTAGACATTATTTGTGCCCAACTCGCAGCAGGATTGTCACCTTCCATGGTAATGATAAGAAAATCACCAGCTGGTGTATGCTGTAAGAATGATCGTTCATGAACACCTGCTGCCTCTCGTGAGTTTGCAAAGTCGGGCGTAGCTTTTACCTGGTCCATCATCGCTTTCCACTTGTCCATTTTGCCCGGTAAGATTGGCATGCACATAGCTAACATTGGCATTTTCTTCTCTCCTTGCTGATGTTTTAAATTACTTGATTGGTGTCGCCCCAGTTTCGACGCGAATTATTTTCCCATCTTTTATGTGATTAACCACCAGCACAGCTTCAGATGTCCCATCTGGAAACTTCATGAACGAATGCTCAACCATGATTTCATCATTTTCATAGAGGCATCTCTGATCATTGAACTGCAGTGAGTCGCTTTGCATCATTTGAGTCAGCATTGGAGTCCAATCTACCTTACTAACTTCAGTACCTGATTGATGGCGGACAAACACAAAGTCTTCATGCAAACAGGCCAAGTACATGTCAATATTTTTGGAATCTTGCGCGGCTCTAATTTTTCCATACAGCGACATCGTTACTCTCCCCACATCCCTGCAAATTCGTAAACAACGGCACGATTACCACCGACACACCAAGCATCGTGATTAGGTGAAATGGCGTAAGCGTCACCAGCAGAATAGGTTGCTTCGGAACCATCGTCACAGACGCAATGGACCGTACCTTCAATGATTATACCAGTGTGTGTTGCTTGACAGCTGGGGGTGCCAACCGTCGGTTTAATATCAGTGGACCATTTCCAGTCTGGTGCTAGTGTCAGCTTCATCACGCGCTGACCCAGAACGTTTACTGCCTCCATCCGAGCGTTGGGCATTTCCTTGGATTCGTCAGCCTGTGTTGCAAAATTTTTAACTTCAATTGGCATAATGATACTCCTTATTTTGTGTTTAATCGAACACTTTGGGATAAAATAATGCAAACTATTGCTATTTAGTTTATCCTGATTAGTTGTGCGTTACCGAGTGAAAGACTCTCCACTCATCTGTGTAATCACTGTAGTTTCCAAGATAGCGCCTGCGGCGGCTCTTTTTGCCTTGAGTTCCTCATGGCCACCAAATGCTTTCATAGCTTCGAGAGATTCAAAGTCGATTATGACTGTTAACTTGTTGTCATTATCTTTCTCAGTTCCGGCGAAAACAAGCTTCCCTCCAAGCGCATTTAACGTTGCCTCATTCTCGTAGAACATATCTTTCCAAGGTTGGAACCCATGAGACAAATCCTGAGTTAGTCTTACTATCATGTCTGGTACTCCCGTGCTGTTAGCCGCTCACTTGAGTTTCTGAGCTACGTATTATTCAATTATTTAAAGGACTAAGCCTCCATATAGCAAAGCGGTGCATAAGAAGGCAGTTAGCCAAGCACCGGTTCTGAGCCAAGCGATGCCAAAAGCATAAAGTGCGACATATGCAATTCGAGCTAGCAAAAACGTAAGCATTATTTGAGCAGTCAAATCATTAGCTGCATCGTATAGGTGGGTCATCAAAACCGCAGGGGTGATTAAAGCGAGTGCAAAAAGTGAGTTATTAGTTGCGCGCTCCAATCGTCCAGCAAGGCCTTTTAGAATTAGATTTTCGCGATTGCCGGCAAGCGTTGATAAGCCAACCTGCTGTGCTGCGGCCAAGACCTGCGTCAAGGTAACTATAATGGTGAACGAGCCATATAGCGCGAGGTAAAGTATAGAGCTTGGCAAGTTGTTAACCTCCGTTGAGCGTGTTTCTTCTTGATCGAAGAGCCATCAGAAATCGTTGAGGTTTATCGCATATTGAAACCGGTAAGCCATCGAGGCTTTTAGGGTAACGGTAGGCGTTAAAGCTACACCACCAAGGTTGACACCGAGCGGATGGACAATCTAGTCTGTATATCAAAGTGGTTCGGGTGCTAATATGCTAAACATAAATATCGTAGAAAAGGAGATGTGCCCGATTGGGCTGGCGGGGTACCTGCTAGTTGATAAATGGGTTCCTGTAATTATCCGTGACATAGCGTTGTTTGACAGGCGTGGCTTCAACGAGATTTTGAAAAATAATCGTGAAGGAATTTCTTCGGCATCGCTCTCGTCACGCCTGCAATACATGGTGCAGCTGGACCTATTGAATGTCCAAAAATCGGACGATCATGCTCAGAAGAAACTTTATTTCCTTTCTGAAGCAGGAATATCTTTCGTGCCTATTCTGTTCCACTTGGCTAGTTGGACTGCCGAATTTAGAAACCCAGCGCCGGACATTGTTGCACTCACCAGCCCATTTCATTCTGCACAAGGTGACTTGCAAGAGAAGTTAATTGAACGATTGCGCCAAATTCATGTGACTAAGACAGTTGAACCAACGCCTCTGTGGTGGCTGGCCGACAAGCTCTAAATTTGCAGTTACACTCGGCAGGGGTTCGAAAATGTCAGCTTGGGCGCTGACGAGGTGATTCCCCCATTTTTATTGGGGTCCAGCGGTAGAATCTATGCGGTTGCTTTCAGTTCCATTGCGGATGAGATGCCGCCGATGCCCATGTTGGGTCGTTCGTTGTTGTAAGTCCAGAGCCATTGTGTGGCCTGATGTAGGCTGGAACACCGCGCAGGATGAACAGGTCCTAGAGAGTATCGATGACCTCAGTCGAGTTGAGCTTTCGTTTCACCCTGATCGCGATACATTCCCGGCTGTGTCCTGTGGTGCCTCTAGATTTGTAAACGGATTGCTTGGTAATTTCGGAACCAAGGAGAGACGGATATGAACAAGGGAATACGGTTTACAGACGAGTTTAAACAGGACGCTGTGGCGCAGGTTGTTCAGCGTGTTAACTATACGAATGGGAACGCTTCTACAACTTCACTAGACCTCGCGGCGCACACAACGGCCAAACCCTTGGCAAATTCTCAGAGTCAAGCTAGCGTAGCAACACGAGTGTCCCGAAGCACTCATACAAACCACCAAGAACTTAAAATGCTCGTGCCGCTTTGAAGTCTAACTTTATATGACGGCGGCATCGTCAAATGGAGATAGGTGTATGAAAAATATATTAATGATTTTGGCATGTATTTTCTCAGTATGTTCAAGTGCATATGCGTCGTCACCAGAAGTTAAGAACGTTCAATATTTACTAAATCAAATAGGCTTTAATGCGGGGAAGGAAGATGGCTTATATGGGAATACCACAAAGAAAGCACTCGTTGATTTTTATGAATCTCAGGGAAAAATCTTTGACGGTAGCGCTAATCAAAACGAAATTTCTGATTTAATATTAGAAAATTCGAAATTTATGCCAACAAAAAATAAAATTACATTTGCAAATTTTTACTACACTAATAAAATAAAATCATGCAACGCTATGGGGACAAGAAGTTTTAAAGGTAGTTATAATGTCAAGAAAGTAGAGGGCCTTATTGGCTACGACTGGCCAACAGATCATGACCAAAATAGTAACTCTCGGGACGTGATGCATCAAAATATTACTCAACCAATTAAATTTTTATTGCAGGCTACATATAACGCGATTTCAGAAAATGATGTGGCTTCAATAGATATAGCCACCAAACTTTTAGTTAGAATTGCAGAAGCGGACACGCTTTACGATAGTATAGGTTACATAGCTGTTAAACAAAAACCGCAATGCTACGCAAACGGTGATTATAGGTCAAAGTGTTGGTACCATGAATATGAATTTGCGCGAGGTGTCTTTTCAAATTTTATGATAGCGGCTCTTTGGTTGCGAGAACAACTGACCCCACATGAATTTGAATTGGTAGATCTGTATATAAACAAAATGTATGACAAATTTATTCGCCCAATCGAGTTTAAAGAACAGGAGCAAGGGCTTTATCAAATGGCTAATGGTGGCCTTTCAATTTTGATTTATGCTTCATGGATGAACGACAAAGACCTTGCTGCTGAAGAAATCAAGTTTAGGTTCAGAGAGCTAAATCGAATAATTTTTTCAGATGGCTATATTGACAATAATTCTTTTAGGGGTGTGCGTTCTCAATGGTACCATTCATATGGTTTAGATATCGCCTTAGGTTATGTTTACATAGCTAACCTTTGGGGAGCCGAAACCCCCGAGACGTTACGTTACAAGTTGGTTAACGCCGGTAAGATAGCAAATCTTGCGATAACAGATTGGCAAAAGTTTAAGAGTAGAAAATTTACTGGTCCAAACCGTAATGCTCTAAAAGGAAAAGAGCATGCAATAAAACATACCCACCAGATGGCGATTTCGATCGATAAACTAATGCTTATCGTCACTGGCGTTAAATTAGAAAATGACCCCATTTACCTCAGGAAACGCGAATATCACGCAAAGGATGGGATCGATGATTTGATTGGGTTTAATGCAAACTGTATTTAAGCCACATTCCGCCCTTGGCGGCAAACTACCCGCTGTGATTGATTGGTAGCGAAATGAAGCGGCCAACCCCGATCAGCAGATGCAAAGAGTAGCTTAAATTACGCCAAAATCCTACCTTGTAAGGCAGTTTGAAAGTCAGTTCCCACAAGAAAAACCTAAGGCTACTTCTGCTGGGTTTGGCGGCGATGTTGATAGGGCTAGTCGCCTGTATAAGGACCTCACTGACGGTTATGCGAGACACATGACTGTGGAAGAGCTTATCAAAGCAGGTAAGGAATGACCTATGGCTGGTAAGATCAAAAAACCTAACTTGAAGAAGACCTTCGCAGGGCATCAGAGGTTAGACGAGGCTGTGAAAGCCAAGACTTTCTACTTGTCAGATGAGTTCAAACATCAAATCAGCGAAGTGTCAGGTCAGAACAAGGCTAGGAAAAAACCCTCGGAGATACGCAGAAGAGTGCTGTTGATAAGCTGAACCGTGAGCGTGGCGATGGTGTTGGAGACCAAATCAGGTCTTTAAAGCGGTAGAAAGCAACCCCGTGTCAGTGGTTCTGCGAGGTTCTCTATGAGGTTGTTTTTAGATTTTGCGTCCCGGATTTTCTCTTAAACTTCAACAGTTAATGATTGTTTTGGTTCCGTGAGAGGGCATCAAAGAACGCTTCATGATCTTCAAGCATATTTGTGTCTTGTTGTGATAGCCCCTAGGCAAGCGGCGGGTGATGCATAAAAATCAGTGCAGGTTAGTTTGGGGTATTGCCCAAAGTTTCATCCAGCAAAGCAAGTCGTGTCGGACAGAGCTCGCCTGCGTGTGAGCCGACCTTATGCATATCGAGACAGATCACAGTCTCAACTGAGGTTTCAATCGCGTACTGGATGAAATCGGGCATTGTGGTTTTTGGTAGGGGCAGGTGATCGCGCAGATACGCGCGCTCGTCATGGATGCCCATCATTGGAAAAACCGAAATCTTCGACTCGTACAGGACCTTTTGCAGCGCCGCATAGTCCTCAGGGTCGTGCCCCGCGAGATCACCTGAGATTACTAGCATATCCGCATCCGCATAATGTGCGTTCGCGTACTCTAGTGCCGTCTCTAAGCGCATGCGCGGATCAAGCCCTTCAATACGCCCCGCACGTTGAAAATGTGGGTCGGATATCCAGACGATCTTGATCATGCGCATTCCTTTGGTGGGGAACTAGACCTTAAGTTGGGACGCGGCCCTTGCAAGCTCTGTGATTGCAGCCCAATCGCGCGCGTTGATCAAATCTTTGGGGCAGATCCAGCTACCACCTGCGCAGATCGTGTTGGACAGGCTCAGATAATCATTCGCGTTTTTTGGGCTGACGCCGCCTGTGGGGCAGAAACGGATCTGTGGGATAGGCGAACCGATGGCTTTCAGCGCCGCCGCACCGCCGGAGGCTTCAGCAGGGAAGAACTTTTGCACGGTATAGCCACGCTCCAGCAGACGCATTGCTTCGGACGCAGTCGCAGCACCGGGGAGGAGGGGGAGGTCCGCGGCTTCGCAGGCATCAAGCAAAACGTCCGTTGCACCGGGTGAGACGCCGAATTTCGCACCAGCAGCAACCGCCGCCGTCACATCCTCTGGTGTAAGTAAAGTGCCTGCGCCGACAACGCCGCCCTCGACCTTGGCCATTTCAGCGATAACGTCCAATGCGGCATCCGTGCGCAAAGTGACTTCCAAAGCAGGCAAGCCACCAGCGACCAGCGCGCGCGCCAAGTCCTGTGCGATGCTTGCGTCTTCGACAACCAATACAGGTACGATGGGGGCAAGTTGGCAAATCTCACGCGCTTTTGCGCTGGCATCTTGTGGTGTGATCATCTGTGCAATTCCTTATACGACGACGCCTGCGCCTGTATCGGCGCTGCCAACAGTTTGGCGAAAGACATCAAAAAGTTCACGGCCAACGCCGTTGCCATTGTGGCTAAGATCAGGGGTGGCAGGCGCGCGATCCATCGCACCTTTGGTGAGGCATTCAAGGGTTCCATTCGTCGCATCTACGCGAATGATATCACCATTTTGAATACGCGAGAGCGGACCGCCTGCAGCGGCTTCTGGGCTAACATGAATGCAAGAGGGCACTTTACCTGAGGCACCCGACATGCGCCCATCAGTGACAAGCGCGACGTTAATGCCGCGTTGCTGGGTGACTGATAGGGCCGGTGTGAGGCCGTGAAGCTCGGGCATACCGTTGGCCTTGGGGCCTTGGAAGCGCACAACAATGACTAGATCAGATGTGAACTCGCCGGCTTTAAAGGCGTCTTTTACCGCGTCCTGGCTCTCAAACACGCGCGCGGGGGCTTCGACCACGTGACGCTCGGGGGCGACGGCAGAGACTTTCATCATGCCGTGACCCAGATTGCCTTTGAGTTGTTTAAGACCCCCGCTGGATTGGAACGGATCCTCAGCAGTGCGCAGGATCTTGTCATTCGCGCTGTCCTTTGCGCCGTCACGGAAGATCAAGGCACCGCCATCAAGGGCAGGTTCCTGCGCGTGCAGGCCAAGACTATCGCCTGCCACGGTCTTCACATCTTCATGCAACAGACCAGCGTCCAGCAAACGGCCAATCATATAGGGCAGGCCACCTGCGGCGTGAAAATGGTTCACATCCGCGAGGCCGTTTGGATAGACTTTCGCCATCAGCGGCACGATTGAGGAGATCGCATCGAAATCTTCAAGGCGTAGATCTACACCCGCGGCGCGCGCCATGGCAGGCAGATGCAGCACGAGATTGGTTGAACCTCCTGTCGCCATTAACCCAACAATGCCGTTCACAAAGGCTTTTGCATCCAAGATATCACAGACAGGGCGGTAATCATTGCCAAGGGCGGTAATAGAAAGCGCGCGTCTTGCGGCTTCGCAGGTGAGGGCATCGCGTAGTTCGGTGCCGGGATTGACGAAAGAGGAGCCGGGTAAATGCAGGCCCATAAACTCCATCAGCATCTGGTTGGAGTTGGCTGTTCCGTAAAATGTACATGTGCCTGCGGAGTGATACGAGGCCATTTCCGCCTTCATTAGGGCTGCGCGATCGACCTTGCCTTGGGCAAATTCATTGCGCACGCGTGACTTTTCATCGTTGGGCAAACCTGATTGCATGGGGCCAGCGGGCACGAAGATGCCTGGAATGTAACCGAAGGTTGCAGCCGCGATAATCAAACCGGGCACAATTTTGTCGCAGACACCCAAGTAGGCGGCGGCATCGAATGTGTTGTGTGACAAGCCGATGCCTGCGGCTAAAGCGATTACGTCTCGTGAGAAAAGCGACAGCTCCATGCCTGTTTGACCTTGGGTAACACCATCACACATGGCGGGCACACCGCCAGCTACTTGGGCTGTGCCACCTGCGGCGCGTGCGGCTTCTTTTAGGATCGCTGGATAGCCTTCAAACGGTTGATGCGCTGAGAGCATATCGTTGTAAGCAGTCACAATCCCAAGGTTCGGCGCAGGCGTTTCTGCCAAACTTTGCTGTGCATCGCCCATTGCGGCATAGGCATGAGCCTGATTGCCGCATGTCAGATGCGCGCGACGCGGACCTTCCTCAGCGGCGGCGCGCATATGGGACATATATTTGGAACGACGATCATGGGAGCGTTCCAAAATGCGATCTGTTGTCTGTGAGAGTACTGAATGCAAGCTCATGTGCGAAGTCGTCCTATTGCTCAGAAAGTGTGAGTCTAGCGTAATTTCGTGTCCTATAATGTATGTTAGCGCTAACGTCGAGTGATCCCAAGAAGCTAGCTCAAATTATTTTTGCCTGATATTCAGGATAATTTAGTTCATCTAAAGCCGTGTTTCGACCCTCTAATAATCACTACCCAGTCACGCCGCTGCCCCATTTCCGCCTTGCTTAATTACCATCTTGTGGTTGCACACAGAGAAAAGCCATGACCAGAGAGTCAGGAGGGCGAAATGAAGAAAATTCGCGTAGCCATGATGGCGCTTGCCGCAGTCGCTGTATCAGCCTGATCCGGTCCGCAGACCGCCAGCCTAAATGCGACAAATGACGTTGCACCAAAAGCGACCCAAGTGTTCCAGCCTGCACGCGACACCTCTCAGCACTGCGTCTTTGCTCCAGACATCAATATTGCACGGATTACAGTCGATGTTACGCGTTCTTTGAAAGTGTTTGAAAAGAACAGTTATCACCCCAGGGGTGATATCGTCTGGCGTGGAGATCTATTTGGTGACCGCCATGCGCAAGTCGCAGCAATTTTAGATCAAAGCGGGCGCAATGCAGAGGCTAAGCTTCAAGGAAGTCGTCCCGTACATGTTCACTTTCAAGTCACCCGTTTTCACAGTGTGTCCGAAAAAGCTCGCTACAAAACAGGTGGTGTTCATAATATGAACTTCCTAGTGACGCTTCTTGACCCTGAAACAGGTGCTACACTCCGACCTGCGCGTCAGATGGTCCCCAACCATGATACGCTATGTGGGAATGACGCTATACAAGCGGATGATCGCGGGGATAAGCAGAAACACCGTGTGACCTCCTTCTTGTCGCAGGTTATTCAAACCGAACTAACGCAGCCACACGGCTATGTTGACGGCAATTCGGGGCTCTTTGTTGCCCTAAACCGCAAGTGATCCTTTTCAGTCACCGATGAAATCGCTAAGAGGACGCTATGACAGCGTCCCCTTTTCCCGTCCTTCGCCTTAAACCCAAAGCCAACGCCCGTGCGATCCGTCACGGTGCACCTTGGGTTTATGATAATGAACTCGTGCTTGATCGGCGCAGTAAAAACCTTGCACCTGGAACGATTGCCGTGCTGGAGGATGCAGAACGCAATCCGATGGGTCTGGTCGCCGCCAACCCACTGTCGCGCATCACCGCACGTATGATTGAGCGCGATGTGAGCGCCGCAATTGATCAGGCTTGGTTCGAAGCGAAGATAAAGCGCGCCCTCGAATTGCGAGAGCGTCTGTTCGATCAACCCTTCTATCGCTTGATCCACGCGGAAGCCGATGGTCTGCCGGGCTTGGTGGTTGACCGTTTTGAAAATGCTTTGGTTGTGCAACCGAATGCTGCGTGGCTTGAGGTTCTGATAGAGCCGCTGGCAAATGCTTTGGTAGAAGTCACAGGGGCGACGACAATCCTTAAAAATGCAGCAGGGCGCACGCGTGTGCTTGAAGGCTTAGATGACGAAAACGGGGTGCTTTTGGGCACGGCACCTGATGCCCCTGTTATGGTCCCGATGAATGGCGCACACTACGCTGCCGATCTGACGGGTGGTCAGAAAACTGGCCTGTTTTACGATCAACGTCCTAACCACGCATTTGCTGCACGCTTGAGCGAGGGCGCGGATGTTTTGGACGTGTTTTCACACGTGGGCGGGTTCGGCTTGGCGGCCCTTGCGGGGGGCGCAAAATCAGCGCTTTGTGTGGATGGCTCCGCACCTGCGCTGGCTTTGGCCGAGCTTGGGGCGAAAGACGCTGGATTTGACGATAAGATGAGCACGCGCAAAGGCGATGCCTTTGATGTGTTGGAAGCTTTGGGCAAAGACGGCGCTCAATATGATGTGGTGATCTGTGATCCGCCTGCATTTGCGCCGGGCAAAGCAAAGCTGGAAGTGGGTTTGCGCGCCTACGAGCGTCTTGCAAAAATGGCGGCCCCTTTGGTTAAAGAGGGCGGCTATTTGGTACTCTGTTCTTGTTCGCATGCGGCGGATCTCGGTAAATTCCGCTTTGCTTGTACGCGTGGCATAGGTCGTGCGGATTGCGCAGGATCGCTTATTCATACGGGCTTTGCGGGGCCGGATCACCCGTTGATGCCGCAATTGGCGGAAAGTGGTTATCTCAAAGCGTTGTTTTATCGTCTGTGAAACTGCTTCTGGATACATGCGTATTGTATCCGACGGTGATGCGCGAGATGTTGATAGGCGCTGCGAAAGCAGGCGCGTTTGAACCACGTTGGTCTGCGCGCGTCCTTGAAGAATGGCGGCGGGCGGCCTTGAAACATGGCGAGACTGCTGGGCTGCAAGTAGAAAGCGAAGCGCTGTTCCTAAAGATCGCCTTTCCCAACGCATCGGTGCAGATCGCAAAGGATCAGCAGGCGCGCTTCTGGTTACCTGACCCTTCAGACATCCATGTGCTCGCGGCTGCGGTGATTGGCGGTGCTGATGGTATTGTTACCTTGAACAACAAGGACTTCCCCGAGGATATCCTAGCAGAAGAGTGCCTGACACGAGTCAACCCCGATGCATTGTTAGTTGGTATTTGGCAAACGGACCCTGATATGGTGACTACGTTGGCGCAGGAGGTGCTGGACAAAGCCAATCAGCTTTCCAACAAGCTGTGGACAGTGAAGGCACTGATGAAAAAGGCGCGTTTACATCGGCTTGGGGCTGCGTTGTCAAAGGCCTAAAGGCGCGGTCTAGCGCCAGCGATCTTCGAGCTTTTCAAGCGCAGCAATACGCTCTTCCGTCTTTGGATGACTTAACAACCATGCAGGCGCGCGTCCGGCTTGGCTTTTGGTCAAGGCGTCAAGTTTGCGAAACAAGGAGATTTGAGCGCTGACGCCGATCCCAGATTTGGTAAGCAACGCGGCCGCATAAGCGTCGGCTTCATATTCGTCACTGCGCGACAAGCGTGCCGCAAGTAGGGATGTTAGCATGTTGGCAATCCAAGGCCCAACACTTGGAATAAACCGACCGATCACCATCGCAAGGGCGGTGCGTAAGGCATTCTGACCGGAGAAATCAATCATCCGCCGACGCGAATGCCCCAAGGCGACATGGCCCAGCTCGTGGGCGATCACAGAGGCAAGTTCATCACCGCTCACATCGCCGTTGAGGAATTTTTTGTAGAACCCGCGCGTGATGAATATTCGACCATCGGGGGCGGCGAGGCCGTTAACTGGCTCAATCTCATAGATATGTACGCGAATGCGCGGGAGATCGAGGGAGGTCGCCATGGCATGCACAATCGGTTTTAGAGTGGGATCCGCCAGCTCGGTGGACTGCGCGTCCAATTCCCGGCTCGTACGCCAGATGGAAAAACGATACATTGCGATGCCATAGACAATGGCGAGCAGGATGGGGGCAAACTTCAACATGCTATAGATATGTGCTACAACAAGTCTTGCAGCAAGTAATTAGCCAAGGAATATGCCGACGATCACCATCATTAGGCCAATCACGGACAAGAACAGAGATCCCAAGTTAAGAGGTAGAACTTTTTGCACCGCTGCACGCAGGCTTTCATCGTCTAGACCCGCCTTGCGTGCACGATTGACGCGAATGATGCTCACAACAAGTCCCACGAGCCCCAAGCAAGACACTGCGGCCCCTGACCAGATCAAACCATCCATTGCGCTTATCCTTTGCACATTTTCACTGTGCATCGCCTAACCTGCACAGGTCCGTCCCGCAAGCCCTTGCAGCGTCGTGGGCAGAGCGCTAAAGAAAGGTTCATTCTTTTCTAATGCTCGGAGTTCCAAATGTCAGATGTAATCAGCGATACCAGCTACCGCGTGACCGCAGACGAGCTCCGTCAATTTATTGAACGTCTTGAGCGTCTTGATCAGGAAAAGAAGGATCTTGCGGAGCAAAGCAAAGAGGTCATGGCCGAAGCAAAAGGGCGCGGATATGACACAAAAGTCATTCGCAAGGTCATCGCACTACGCAAGCGCGAACCAGACGATATAGCAGAAGAAGAAGCGGTTTTGGAAATGTATAAAGAAGCGCTTGGGATGCAGGGCTAACCGCGCGGCTCTACATTAAGGTTCGAGCAGTTCGACACCGGGAATGCGACTGGTCGTAAACAGATCTTCTTCGTGTTGCTCAGTTAATTGCTCAATCAGCGGGTCAGTCCAGCCGTCTAGACCGACCTCTTCCTCGACCATATCGTCGATTGCAAACTTATACAAAAACGTGGTGATCACCTGCTGCGTTTGCATGTTGGGATGGCTCTCAATATAGCCTTTAAAGCGGGTCATACCCTCCACGCTCATGATTTCCGCGAGCAGATCATAACCACCCTCAATTGGCTCATTCGCAGAGATACCTGCAATCTCGCGCAACAATTCCCCCTCCCCCCAAAAAAATCATCGGGGCATCTTCATACCACCACACGATGATGCGCACGTTTGGTGCTTCTTGGCTAATATTGGTGATGAGATCTGACCAGAGAATGTCGCGTGGATCAGCGCCATCGAGAAACTCGATGAACTGGGTGTGCGGTGTTGCGGCATACATCGCGGGCAGGTGGGTCACAGGGTTGCGAATGCTGAGAAAAAGCTCAACCTCATCATCAGGAAACAGATGTGTGAGATAGGCAAGTCGTGACCCCGCCAAAGGATAAATCCGACCTTTGTTGAAGGTGATTTTGAGCACGCAAAAGAAGTTCCGACTATGCAGTATCAGCCGATCCACTTCAGGCTTATCGATATCCATGATCGCATCGAGAAAAGCCATGCGCGAACCCGGTCCGACCGCGCGCTTGGAGAGCGCTTTGACGGTAGCGCTTAGCAATTGGGTGATGGCGTGGACGTGGCAAGGCAATCCCGCGCGCCTGAAACGCCGCACGATTTTTGAAGAGCGTCTTCAGGAGCCTACCGTCATCCGTACAATGAGCGCCCGCGTGGAGTATGACCTGCATCCGCGCCTGCTTTTCGCTGATCTGCTTTGGTCTTGTGATAAAAGTGGTTTTGGCGACATTTAAACCGATTTCAAGGTTGGTATGAGTGATGTTGCTGCACCTCGGAATTGGGTACTTTGCCTCCCTCCGCCCCCCTGAAACTTCCTTCAGTTTGGTTTAGGGTTTGCGCAAGCTTTCGACGGAATAAATAAGTGCAAAATAGCCGATTTAATGCAGCTTAGATTATAGGGATGATCAAAAAACAGAAAGCTGCGTGCAATCACGGGCGAAAATTCCAAATTGAAACGTCTGCTGGCTGACACGATGCTGGACAACGTCAAACCGCACTCATTACTGGAACACCAGACACCGCAAAATCGCGCCGAGTGCTTGAGCAATTGTAAGGTTCCGCGCACGGCGCGTTTGCCCAAAAGGAAACCGGAGAATACGAAAGCCAAACTCGCAAACGCTCGTTATGAATGAGGGAGCCTCGGGGAGAAGGTCAGGAGCAAAACAGCTGTTCATCAGAGCGCTGATCTTGGTTCACGTGAGCAAGTTGCATCAAAGAGAAGAGGTCGGCAGATTTTTTTTCGACTTTTGCAAAAAACCCTCTTGCGAGTACGCCAGTCTCTTTGTATTCGCATCCTCAGTGCCCCTATAGCTCAGCTGGTAGAGCAATTGATTTGTAATCAATAGGTCCGCGGTTCG
>Ga0209533_1001187_pt1 | contig 24583 bp, 8 predicted proteins | sample COG_04_FD_184748 | JGI IMG/M metagenome (GOLD analysis project Ga0209533, IMG submission 184748) | Pelagic Microbial community sample from North Sea - COGITO 998_met_04 (SPAdes) (version 2) | ecosystem: Environmental > Aquatic > Marine > Neritic zone/Coastal water | place: Helgoland, sampling...
AAAATCAATCAAACAGATACGTGGCCAGTACAGCACACGCTGTCAACTGATTGGGTTTGCGTTGGGGTTGTCGTGTTGGACATTATTTATGGCCTGGGTGATGTGGGCTTAAATCCTCCACCCATCCGTGTTTAATTGTTCGTGTCTGGGTTCGGCATCGGTAATGTAAACAATGTATTCGGCCACCCCGCAGGCATTTTTACCCTTTTCCAGATAAAAATACCCATTGTCTCCCCAGTATGGACCCCATGAGTTTTTGATGATCCAATAGTCTTTTGTATATCCAACGATGGTAACGGCATGGTCAATCTCTGTGGTGCACATGTGTGCTTTAAAAACGCCTCCGTAATAGTCATCTAAATTGGTGGAATCTACCCCCACGGATATTGGCCCGTACGCGTGCAAAAGCCACTCGAGTTCCGATTCGGCACCGGGGTGTTCGTCGCGCGTCAAAACTTTGTAGTTGTTGACTTTTACGTGAGACCAAGAGTTGCGGGGACATTGTTTGGCGGCTTCTTTATATGGAGATTCGACCTCGAGAGGTACTGGGTGCCGTTTCGCATATTCAAACACGTACTCCATCAGACCGCCCTCACACCCGTCGTTTTCATCGCCATTTCTCGATGTGCAGTCCATGAGAGATTGTTCCGACAACGACTTTGGGAATCCGCCTTTTTTGGACCAATACTCCAACACTGTAGCTGACGCAAATGCAAAACAACCGCCGCAATCACCTTGGTCTTTCACAGAAGTGACGTAATTACGTCCATTCACATTACGCCAATCGATAGGAGGTAAGTGCTGGGGAGCACCCAAGTGCACGTGTTGTAATTGTTTCGAGCGCTTGACATTTTTATGCGCCTGCAAATGGTGATTGCGTAATTTTTCATGCTTGAATCGGTCGGAACGGGACGTCAACCCAAACCGAACCCCGTCGACGTGCGGTCTTTGTTTGAGAATGAGTTCTTTTCGATAGGGTAATTCTGTCCGCGTATAAGTGCGTTGATGTTGGCCCATGTAATCACACACTTCTTTTTCGTGTCGTTCTGCTGCACACTGCGAAGCATTTAGGGCTGTGGACCAACGAAATAAAAATACAACTAAGAGGCACTTAATCATAATTTTAAATGTCTACCAAGGTCTATTTATAGTAATGTTTTCTGCTGATTTTTCTGGTCGGATGCAACCCGATATGCGACGAGTCAAACAAATGTCCTATACGTTTGGTCCCCACACTACTGGTGCAAAAGTGTATTACGCCGGAGACAATCGTGTGGTCGAGTCGACGTCAGTGCCAGCCTTGCAACCACATTCAACACCGGCGTGGGTTGTGGCAGATTATATGTTGTCCAAAAGTCGCGGCGACCCGTTGACGGCGTACGAAGAAGTAATCATTTCGCAACCGTTTGAATCGGAAAATTTACGCTGGCTTCAGGAATATTTACGAGAAAAGTAGCGCGCTAAATATGTTTGGGTCCGAATGGAAGCAACGTTCAAATCGTGTAGATTATGAATCGCGTGCCATTTCCCCGTGCATATGAAGAATATTTGCTGGGCGGCGTCGAACAGGTTGCTCGAGGTAACTGAAAGAATGTCGGCTATTTCTTTGAGGTCGTATTGCACTTGTTTTAGTTTGTGGTTGTGCAATCGAGTGGGTGGTGGCAGTTCGAATCCAAGTTGGATCAGGATCATTTTGATGTCGTGCGTGCATTGATCAATGCGATCCAACATTTATTGGAAAAAATATATAACCCTATATAGTATTTAGAGTTACCCTAACAATGAAATGTCCTTGTTTAAAAATTACACACCGCGAAAATTATACGTTCGTACACTGCAACTTGTAAATTCTCTGTTTCACGAGCCCCCACTCATTCAAAATTCACCGTCGACCTATTTTAAACAAGTATTGGCATTGCATACAATAATTCGACAAGATTTGAGAGGCATATTGGAAGAAGTGAAAGAGGACGACGAGGCGATTACCGTGGCCCAAATTCACTCTTCGCTCGTAGCATTGGAGTTGCAACTGTTTGGTTCCCAGTCTACTTTTGATATAGATTTGCGCGGTTGTTGTCTGTACACCCACCATTTGGAACGACAACTGACTACATATTCTTCCAATTGTGTGATCAGTTGACGATTTGTCGGGCGTAGTGATGTACAAATTGTATGATTGTGTCGAGCGCAATCTGTTTTTCGGAATTTTGGTTAATTTCGTCAATGGTTGTGGTGCCGGCAAACGGGTTTGGAATACAGGAGTTTATTTGTTGGTCATTTGCTTTTAGTTGGCTTGTGATGTAATTGATTAGATGAAATTTATCGATGGAATTGTCGGCCGCGATGTCGGTGGCGGGCGTTAGCACTCTGGTGACCCATCCGGTGTATTGCGCGTTGTTTTTTACGATGTGTTCGTTTTTCATTTTCTTGCGTTCTCTTTTGGACCGTGAGCGCGAGCTGAGGGAACGTTTGGTTCTTTTTTGAGCCACAAAGTCGTCGGGAATAAATGGCAACGTGACCGATGTCGATTCGGTGAGTCGGACTAAAATGCGATTGTCGGTGGGTATACTATGGATATTGATGTTTCGAAAACAATGGGAATACAAGCGTTTCGGTAATCCTGTGAAGACGTTGTTTGAACCCAACACTTTGTGGTAAAATGTGTTTGTCCCCACTTCTTGCGTCACAAAGACGTGTTCGGGTAATATTTGCGAACGTAAATCTCGGGATTTGGTGGAGCAGTTGAGTTTGACACCGGGATATACGACCCGTTCGTCGATGTTATCCCCTCGAGGCACTTTCTTATTGTACCATCGGCTGAAGCTTTCTTGTGTCAAAGGTGGTAGAGTGAATTCCATTTGAGTTAAATACTAAACAAAAGGCTATATATTATTCCACCTTAATTTTATTGGATTTCGAACAAATGTTTCACATAAGTTTTTTTCAAAATATTTAATGAAAATATTGTATAAATTGAAACTATATGGAAGGTATACATATGGAACCATTAGCACTTTGGGGGGAAAATCCACATTCCAAGCCTGAAGCCTTTGATGCAACCACGGGCATTAAAGATTACATTGCAATTAATGTTCCTCGCAACATGTTGCGGCCCGCAGCGTCTAAATTTTGCGATGTTCGTCACGCCGATCCCAAAGCACGTTTTGACGAAATTCATTTGCAATTGTTTGCCAAAATGGTGTACGATACCATCAATTTGCCCGAAGACCAGGTGCCCGGAGATTTATTTCCCTACGTGGAATGTTGGTTGCAGTGGATTCCCCACGCCACCATGGAACACACGGCGGTGGCCTACATCATTCATGCGGTGTCCTTGCACAAGGACGTCAAGTTTGGCAACGCACTCAACAACATGTTGGCGCAGAATTCCGTGGTGCACAATGCTTCCATTGCGCGAAAATCCAATTCACGCAAGGTCGACCCATTGGCGGGGCTGAAATACTACCAAAAGTGGTCGCAAGTGGCCGGTGTCGAAATGTATGTTCGTACCGTTGCTGACAGATATTCTGGAACACAACGATTTACGTCGAAAATGGATCGAATCCTTAATCCCAAATGTCCATTGAGTGCCAAAGAAAATGCTGCCAACCCTCGGTATGTATTTACCCTTGACCGCGCCTTGGAATTGATTCCTAAAGACACGTCCGACCCGAAATTTCGCGACCGCGCTGCGTACACGGGCGACGCCACGTCAAATGTACCCGTGACCACCCTGCAGTTTCCCAGTTCGGACCACGTCATTCGTCTGACGCCAAGTCAAATCCATCCCAAGGTGCTGTGTGGTAAATATTTACCTGACCACCAGAGTTGGATGACAGCACAGAGCGCGATTCCTGCCAAAAAATTGGACGACGGCTACGACGCCAATTGTGAAACCGAGTACGACATTCGGACTCCGGCCGACATTGAAAGAGCACGCTTGGAAGGTATGGCCGACCGTTCGGCGTTCCAAACACTGGAATACCAAGCCAAGGCCAGATATGCGCAAAATTGTGGCCCAGTCGAACACGTGCCCGATTTGTTTGAACAGAAATACCGTGAACATCAAGATTGGGCTGTCCACGCCATGCAGACGCAGTGTTTGGACCCTGACGCATGCATCTCCGAAGTCGTCTCCAAAATGTTAAGATGGCGGACAACTTCGAAATGCAAAACCGTGCACCACGATATCAAAGACCCAACGTTGTCCGTCTTTGCAAATCGCTGCCTGGTCCTACTCGAAGGATACGAACAGTACTATTTGATCTCGACCGCTCATCGAATGCTGTACTTGATTCAACACGCACGATACGATGCATTTCGCCGAGATTTCGGCCTCCACTTGAATTGCTTCCAGGCGGGGGATGGTGCCACTTCCAAGTCGTTTCTGTTTCTTTTGATGGAAAAATTATCGATTGACGGGACGACCGAAGTGTTGACGTACCAAACGGGGAAATCCGATGCCGTTGATGGCAATCGAAACGACGTGGTGACCGTCTGCCACGAAGCGCCCCCGGGAATGTTTCGGACGGCGAAAAATCCCAACGCCGATTCGTCCCAAGAAGCCATGTTTAAAGAGAAACTCACGTCCCAACGCGTCACCTGTAAAACATGGTGCCAAGACGAGGGGACGGGCAAACGTTCTTCGCGCATCACCAAGTCCGAATGCGTGGGGGTGTGGATGGGCGCCACCAACGACGCCAAAGGGGACGTCGAAGAAGCCCTGCAAACGCGTTTCTTTTGGGGAAACTTCGAACAACAACAACGACGCGGCCGTGACATTGACGACTGCATGAATGGCGAACGCATGCTTTCCACCGAGGACAAAGCACACCGCAAAGTACTATTCGAGGAGGGCAAAGAAGAACAGTATCGTGTAATGCTCGTTGAAAAGGCCATTTGGACCAAAGTCATCAAAGACGTCGACGCCACAGCCAGCAACATTCTTGTCCCACGTTTCAAGGCGAAAATGTCCAAAAATTCCATTATTCGCCCCGGTCCGCGCGATTGGGAACGCGTGAAACTATTTGCGCGCAATCAAGCGATCGTGACTGCCATTGAATCGGTCTGCAACATACCGGGTGGAAAACACTACGGCCAACCTTTTTCGGAGAAAATGATTCCAGATTTGGAACCGTTCCTTCGCGTGACGGAGGAAATGATTCTCTTTACCCTCTCCCTGTTCGCCGACCAATTTCGCTCGCCCGTCGAACATAAAATATTAAACACAATCTGGACCATGGAAAAGTCGACACCCACGTTTGGGAATCCCGCAAATTCAGAAGAGGCCTCGTTCGACTACATCAAGCTACCAAAGTTGCGCCAATTGAGCAGAAAAATTAATTCGCGCATTCCATTGGAACAGGGAAGAACGTCCACCAACAACATTGAAGATTTTCTGCTCAAAATGACCAAACATTCGTTCAAAAGTAAAAAGTTTGTGCAATCGGCAGTGCCACCCGGTTCACAACCGTCCAACAATAAATTGTCCGTCATTGACCCCAAGAAGAGCAAGCCCAGAAAATACGATTCCTGCGTCATTAACAACGATGGGGTGTTCATACACGTGGCTCATCTCGTAGCACACAGCTCGAGCGGCACGGACTCCGTCTTCGAATCTATTGCCGAGGAAACCCACAAATATTCCAGGGAGAAACGTATTATCACCGCCTGTCCACTTAGCGCCAAATGGTTTCACGTGTTCAAAGTCATCGAGCGCAAACCTGGCGGGAGAAAACTCGAATATAAAAACGTACTTGCAAATTCCGTTGCGTCCAGATTCATCACCGGGACGAAGGAAAATGCAACTGCGACGAGAACAGCGAGCGGGTACGAAATCGAATGCGATATCGACCAACACGTGGCCGACAAATGGTCCAAGAAAATTGGAAAACCATGCTTAACCCCGATGGAAATGGTGCAACGGCACGTCGAGGCCGACCCCCATCCAAGAATACGATATCCGGTAGATCTGGTCGGAGATACGATCGTTGAGTCCGAAGACGAGACCGAAGACGAGACCGAAGACGAGACCGAGGACGAAGAGGAACCCGTGAGCAATAAACGGAACCGCGAGGAAGACGAGTACACCCCCAGTAAAAAAAATAAAATCCAATAATATTAAAGTCAATGAGTAATTTGCAATAGTTAGTATTTAATCCTCAACATTTATTGTACATGCAGACCCCGAAGTTTGAATGCATACGACAAATCAGTGCCGTCCTGGGACAGAATAAACCCTACGTTTACACAACAACAACGGGTAACAAAACGTGCATATTGTTTGCAGCGGATACATTTCGTCGACAGGGACACGAAGTGTGTATTGACATCCAACCAACGCAATTCTCTAAAACAACACTCACCGTCGTTATACACCCACTACAAACAACAATCGAATTCACACTGCGACGCGACGACGATGTTGCAGACATCATATCCAAAATTCAACACGCGCAATACACAATCGTTTCCATTCGGGCATGTGGAACAGTCATTCGGTCGTTGTTTGCCATTTTGGACTGGTCGCTACACAACGGTTGGTACATCGACAATACATTAATGAGTACGCTCACGCAACACGTGGACAACACGAAGCAACGTAATACTGCGTTGCACATTACCATAAAAAAGGGGTAGACCAAGAGAAATCGGACACTATATAAGCATTTGTTTTTTTTTTAAATGTCCGTGGCCAAAAACTTGAATATCGCACGCGCCACTTTTGCCACACTTTCCATGGTACTAGCATTGATTACATTGATCACGTTTGGGGCCAACATGGACGCCGCGAATTTCCCCGGGTCCAGCTTGGTCCTTGATACTTACGGCGATTCGGACCCTGACCGCAAAGGTCAATTGAAACAAGTGTTTGGTGGATTTGAAATCAAAGTTCCCACCATGGATCAGTGCACAAGTTTCTACAACGGCAATCTTACCGAATCAACGGTGGACACAAACCCGTGTGCCAGATACAACGATGCGGAAGGAAAATACGAACCCATCACACTCAAAAAAGGGGAAGATGGGACCGAGCACCAATGGCGCGGATGGTTAGTCGCACCCGCGTGTTCCAAAACCGCGGACACGGGTGATTGTGCCCCCTTTGGATACAGCGCACCACTTTCCGGTTTTGGTGCCGCCACATTTGCCACCTTTGCCATTCGTGCCGTTCTCTTTGGTGCCCATACGTGCATCATGTTGTTGTCGGAAGACGTTTCTGTGGCCAAAGCTATGGCGTCAAAAGGACAACAGCGCTTGTTCTTGGGCCTTAACATTGTGTGGACGATTGTATCGTTTGCTCTGTTTGTGTGGGCCGCACTCGCGTGGCAGGGAATGTGCGACAAAATTGACACCGGACTTGGGCGTTTTGTCGACGTGGGAGGAGTGGAAACCCCGGCATGTGCCACGTCGTACTGCAACATCTCCTTTGGTGGATTCTTCGCTTCCTACGCCGTCGCCATCTCGTTCTTCAGAATTCCCAACATTCTCATTTGGGCTGGCATTGTTGACGGTTCCGACGAACAAAAATACAGCCAAATCGACGACGACGACGAGTAAATTATAAAGTTTTTTGTACCATGAGATGTAATTTTAATATTTCTTCTATGTTTTTATCCAATGCGTTTGTTAATCTTGTGATTTCAAAACCGTTGTCGTTGTAGTAACGCCGGACGCGGGAAGAGTGTTGTTTACTCACGGCGGGCAGGGTAGTGGCCATCATCCACACGTTTGCGTGGTATTTTTGTATTAATTTCATGCCACTCTCGACGCGCACGCAAGATAACCCGTCGTGGTCGTGGTACAAACACACGCAAGCATCCATGTGGGGCATAAACGAGCCGCCCAAATGTTCCACGACCGGGTGTTGGCACGCCACCCACAAAGAGACAGACACGGACCTTTCGACAGGCCAGTGCAATTTGCATATGGTGCCGGGTGTAACGTCGAATTCCAAATCGTAACGCGATAAAAACTCACGCGTCATCTCTGTGTTCATCGTACTCAGTAGCATAATGTGCACTTCCATTTATTACAAACACCAGGCATATATACTTAAAAATAAAAATATGTTACGAATAAGTTTTTTAAGAAATAAAACTGATGTTTAAAAATCAAAATAAGCATGAATGTAACTAGAGTATATATTGGTCATTCATATTTGAAAATGTTACACTTGTTAGTCATATTACTAACATTAATAACGACAAATGCCTTTACATTTCCTTATGTCCAAGAAGGATGTCCGTACCAAAAAGGCGACACAGTAAATAACGGACACTGTCTTTGGTTCTATGGGTGTAAAAGCAATGGATACCCCTGGACAACAGGCGAGGTTTATTATGCTCCCACGAAACATGTGCCCGACATGAAATGTGGACACGAACAGTGTTGGACCGATGGGATATTGTGCGACGCCCCTAAGCCCTTCAAATATCCACACACAGAAGACCTCAAGGGAACGGAGACGGATTTTGCTGCATTTATGACTTATGTGAAGGAAATAAAAGAGATATCCAAATCCTTGGACTTTTGGAAACAAGTCGGGCTGATACTTGAATGTGCTTTCCAAAAACTTTCAGTTCTGGGTGGAGCGGAAGATAAGGGTACATCGACAGAGAGCTGCAACGAATTAGCGGGAAAATACGAAAAGCATGTCAATCCATCTGTGGGTGGGACTCCCACCATAGTATACGGTGTGTTCCCATGGTATACAAACAAAATGTCAACCGAACGAAAATTTGACTTGGGTATTACCCATTGGATGGGTAGCGCATGTAAGCGATACATGGATTCGACACGAATAAATGAGAAAGAACTTTGGCCTAAACACGCCACAAAGCTTGGATTTGAACAGTCCGTCGCAATCTCTTTTGAAATGGAGGCAGCTTTGGGAAAAGTAGCGGAAGTTGCTGCCAGTGTTCAATGGTCTATGACAACGCAATATTTCATATACCAAACCGCAAGTTGTGTTAATGTTGGATCTGGGAAAAAATGTAAATGGAGATGTGGATGGGAAAGAAGTTATGATTTTGGCAATAACAAAAGACTTGGTTCGGGGAGCAAACCAAATTTATTAGCGTCGATGGGTGTTACGTTGGACACAGGGTTCATTTCCGGGTGGAATCCCACTGGCAAATCTTGGGGTGGACTATCAAAAGGAATGGGAACATCGATTGGTTTGTACGGGAAGTTAAATATGGCTAACATAAAACAACCATATCTGAAATCGGCATTTAAAGCTTGGGGTGCTTACCGAGATACATATAAGGCTGTAAAGGGCGCAAATCTGGAACCCGGGGCACCGCCTATGTTCGACATAGAAGCGAGCGTCGATATTCATATAGGATTCGAAGCTGGATGGGCGGGACCAACTACAGAAAACCCCGATATAACCCCGTCTGGTCTACCCTTTAAGAATTGTGTTAGTGACGGCGACGGCCCACACGCTTGTTGTGCAGCACAATCGCTATTAGACCCGGGTTGTAACACTAACGACGATGCCTTTACTTGGTATGTTGGCAACAATGTGCCTGTCTGGATGCTAGCAGGAATTTGTTCGGTATGCAATGCGCTGGAAGACGGTCCCGCACCACCGTCATTACACCTGGGCCCACGTGATTTCGAGACGCTTCTAGTTGGAATTGGCACAGAGGCTGTGATGCCCGATAAATATCTGTTTAAGAAATTTAAAGCCTTGTATGAGGCATGGAAGGCAGGTGGCGGCGGGGGGAACTTTGGCGAGGCTGGCATACAGATTTCACAACAAATAACAAACGGATATGCCTTCATCGATTATTTAGATGCGGACGAGTTCGACGACGGGAGTGGCAAACAAAAGTGTATTTCGCCCAGAGCACCAGCACCAACTATGAGCATCTATGAACATTCGACAAAATGTGACATATGTCCTCTCGGATACGAGGAAAAAATTGTTAATTTTACTACTGGCATTCCACATCTAGCACCCACAATAGCAAAAACCCTTTTGAATGATGCAGGCGAAAAAGTAAAAAATTTTGACGAATGTGCACTATTATGCGCCAGTAGCAAGCAAAAATATTCGTTAGTCAAATCTGGTGAGACATGTGGTTCTTTCCATTACCCATTCACATCGGCATCCACTATCGAAAAATGTGCTGATGAATGCCTATCTAGACCAAAATGCAATTTCTTTAATTGGGGCGAGGCCGAGGCACACTGTTCGATACCCATGGATGCGCATGATCGATTATGTACGGGAAATGAGTGGACGGATCCATCGACATGGTCAGTGCCCGTTGATAACTTAGCTTTTTACGAACTTATCCCCGATTGTAAAACATTTGCTTACAATGAATCAGCCGAAACCTGTCACCAGTTGGACAATATAAATCAGGCAGATTTACTTGCAAATTTAGTTTCTGGAAATATAAAAGCGTTTTCAGGCACAGAGTGCGATGAGTGTGCATATGGCAAGTACCAAGACGTTCAAGGTTCAGGTTGCACAGAATGTCCAATCGGGTTCATGGGGAGTTCTAATCGGATAATAGAAGACCTAAAATGTAAGCCTGTCCTTCCAGACAACTGCCTGGGTGCCAATGTAAGCCTGCCTGTGTGCCAAAACGTAACTTTCAATTTATTAGCGGTAAATTTGACTTTGGAAGAATGCGAAGAAAAATGTGGTAAGGATCTATCATTCCAGACACTGCAGCCCGGTACGCATTGCCAAGGCGAACGAATTCAGCTGGACATAGATGACGCGTATGATAATATCAACAAATGTGCCGACGCATGTCTAGCCCAGGAAGGGTGTCTATACTTCAGCTATCAAGAACATAATTTTATATTCAACGGAACTACCGGCAGAAAAGTACCAATTACCGATAATTCAGCATATGAGTATTCCACAACAAAATGTTACCATGAAAAGACTGAGACGCCTTGGTGCATCGAAGGGTTTAAAAAGTGGCACCCAGGCAGTTCAGCAGCCAATAAGCAAGAAAGAAGCAGTGGCAGACTGTGGAGTTTTAATATGTTAGGTCCCGGTGGGTGTGATGAGTTCACTTATGACCATGTTAACAAGAAATGTTATCGTGGTGATTATCCTTGCGATTCCACACACAGTGAGGACGATGCTCAATCTTTTGTTAGTACTTATGAAACTAGCAAAATATGGGCCAAAACAAAAACCGACTGGGAGACAGTTACATTTCCCGATGAGAATTGGCGCGATGAATGTGATGTTTGCGCCAAAGGCAAGTACCAAGACCAAGTCGGGCAAGTATCGTGCATCGCCTGTCCTGCCGGATGGTACCAAGATGAAACTGGAAAATCGAATTGCACCGCCTGTGACACAGGGCAATACAGTGCGACCATGAGTCCTAATTGCAATACAACAATTTTTTTGCAAGATTCCGAAAAATCTACCACTAAGTCAGGGTTTTATGTTACCAAGAAGCCATTTGGCGTTGAGGCTATTAGGGTTAGAGCTGGCACAACACAATACTGCAAGTCCAGCACTCCTGACACGACTGCCACGACTTTAAAAAATGCCACGACTTTAAAAAAATGTGCTGACAAATGTGCAACCACAACAAATTGCACGCATATCCAGTTCAAGCTAACCAGTAACGAAATTGGCTCTGGCACGTGTACCTTTTTGACGCCAAAAAAACTGGTAACCCGAACGGCTGCAGCAATAAACTATCGTTGCTCACATAATTGGCAGACATCGTTTATGGTAAATAATAACTTGCTGCTTTATGACCAGACCCGCGCTAGTTGTTCACTACATTGTCAGGAATTCAAAGAAGGCTGCCAATATTATGCGTTTTGGGACGGTGGGATCCCAGACGAATATTACTATGATTCAACAAGAGGTACATGCGAACTGTACACCAAGGGACAATGTGCCGACATGGCGGAGGACAAGAAGTATACGTGTAGACACGCATCGTTGAACACAACTCTTTCTAGTGTATATACAACTGCGTTGGACTGTGATTTTGCGATCAGGGACGGTAACTTTGGGTTTACACCCTCAAAGTATTTCATATATTTCCATCAGACGTGCATCGCGATCGCGGAGGGAGATTGTAAATCGTGGATTCCACACGCAGTCCATGATATGTATGAATCTGTCTTGATTCACGATTCGGGCAATGCTATTTATGATGTCAACAAAGATGTCAACAAAGATGTCGAAAGTTGTGACTATACCGATTCGATTTACAATGTCTTTAATTGGCCAAAGTTAATTGGCGTCGATCGAAAATGTACCTCCGCGGCCACCACCATTAAGGTGGTACCGTTTACGTTTACTTTGGAGGGGTGTGCCGAAGCGTGTCAAGTCCTTGAAAAGTGCAATTTTTTCATGTTCAGTTCAGACAGCATCGCGACTATGAGCGATTGTAAGGGATTTGAGACTTGTGGCAGTAATACAGATGTTGTTGGGTACAATTTGTATGATGCGCGCGCTTATGAGGAATATGTACGATACACGACTAAATCACATAATCGCCAAATTATCGCAACGGACTCTTCATGCTGGACCCCTATATATTTTAATGATACAGGATTTTACTCTGTTGGTAATTACCCCGATCAACTATGGTCGTGCACACAGTTTGGCGGAAACGGCAGGCTGGTTCGTCGAGGCCCATACGTCGGAACCTATAACAGCCACGGGTTGGAGAATAACTGCAAAAGGGGTTACAATTCCAATACATCCATTGACAACACGAATGGGAAATGGGGTAATGAAACGCAAACTGCGTTTTGGTTTGGACAACAACTCAGAAAACGACTTAAAGAGAATTCGACTTCACTTACACTGGAGGACTGTTCTGACAAATGTCAGGAAGATTCTGCTTGCGAATATTTCACGCACGACGGTACATATAAATGTATAATTCATGGAAACGACTGTGCCGAATTAGTTTCACAATCCGATATGACTGTTTACGGAAAAACAAACGGTATAGACGCTTACGGCTATCTATTGCCAGCAGCCTCGTTAATTCGGACAAGGAACACCATATTTAAACATTGTCCCTTGGGTACGTCCAGTTCCGATGTCGAGTACCGAAACAGTAACACGTGTGGCGACAGTGGTTGGAGTAACATTGCATCGCCGGACGATTGTGAAGCCAAGGCCTTGAGTTTGGGGTTGAGCGATCTTACGGATTTTGGATGGTTATCATCCGAGGAGATTAGTTTAGGCCGGAGTTTTGAGTTCAATGAAGAATTCAACGCCGATAAACCTCCGGGCTGTTATGTAAATAACTCAGGTTACAAACTGATGTTTAACCATTACGATCAACCAAAGGTTCCTCCGATTAACTGCACAACAGAGGACGTTTGCATATGTATAAAGACATGTAAATTATGCAATAAAGGTAAATATGGTGCCAACCCAGGGATATGTGAAGATTGTCCATTTGGCCAGTTTAATCCACTGAAAGGACAAACGGAGTGTACCGAGTGCGACACTGGACTATATAATGATGAAACAGGTCGTGCATCCTCAAGCGATTGTAAAGAATGTCGGGCTGGGATTGCTGCCGTTACAGGTAGCCGCATTTGCACACCGTGCGATGATGGTTACGTTGCGGCTACCGAGCGCAATGGCACAGATCGACCTGGTACCGTGTGTATAGGTTGCAGTAAAGGCACGTATCAGCCTGCGGCGCAAGAAATAAATGATAGAGATGCAATTCAAACCGCCATAAAACAGTCTGAATATAAAACAGACGACCAGTGTTTGGCTATCAAGCTCCATGATACCAACACAGGGTGTTTATATGTCGACTATGGGAGTGTCCAGACCTTGCGTGAATGTTCTGACAAATGTCAGAAAGATTCTACTTGCAAATATTTCACTTACAAAATGAATGGCGGCGGATGTGGTTCATGCGAAACCAATTCTCCACTATCAACTATCGACGGATGGAACGTCTACAAAAAGGAACCAGACGAGTACATTAATACGAGATTCGAGAATTGCCAGTTCTTAGGCAGTCATATGGAAAGTAAATACGCGACTGAGGTGCTTAAACACGATTCTTGTGTGACGACTGAAGTAGTGTGTCCTCCTGATGAAAAAATGGGTGCTCATGTCGGATGTTGTTTGAGTCCCAAACCATGTGGCACGCGTCTAGTAAAGTTGAAGTACAGCGACCCCCCCCCTAAAACTATCACAGCAGGGTCATGGAAGTCCATATCTATCCAGAGAGACACCTTTGGGTTCCAAAGTCGTGACGAATTTGATGAGCAGACCGTCTCATACCTATGTCGTGGGGGACCACACGTCGATACGACTAAGGGGGTGCTTCGGACAACTGATTACATCAATCCTTTACTCACTAAGATTAAGGATAAGTTGACGAAAGTGAAGGAATTCATGCTCAACATACAAATATTTTACATTGACATCGCTGAATTTATGCATGTCAATGTAACCACAAAAAAATACACATATCCTACCATACAAGGAATGCACGAACGGCGACAATCATCTATATTTCTTGAGAATGCAAATGTTTGGTCCACTGACAAATCCAAGAAAGTAACCGATTGTACCAATGGTGGGGTAACACAGGCGGTCCCCTACCGTTTGTATGAGGATGAATGCAAGAGTTCCACAATGAACACCACAACGAAGGAGTGCACTGGAACTGGTTCATCGTATGAGTCACCGACAAAACAATGCGTCCGGCCAAGCCCGAATGGGTGCTCGGGCGAACACAGTTACTTAAGGACGGCTGCCGAATACAATGCACCATCGGGCTTTTTCGACCTTCAACTATTCGCTACCGACCTTAGACTAAGAAACGCTCCAAAATTAAAATGTGATGGGACCGCTAACGAGCTGTTATATGACTCATCGAGCGAAGAGTGTCAACAAAGATGCGCCTTCCGTCCAAATTGCATAAGTTTCGAATATAGCGATGTGGGATGTGAGGGGAAATACCTTGTAGATGCCTCCGAGATCGACTGTGGTACATCAACCCCAGACCAGGATACCACGTGTTCATTTCGAGAAAGTGATAGAACCAAGGGGTGCAAGTGGTATACGGGACATACGGGTTGGCACGGCTCTTTGATGGTCAGTTCTGCTGCTGGAGCGCCGGTGCCTATTGAATATACCGCAAGTGGCGGCTGCTTAATTCAAGAAGCCATGCGCAAACCCACAGACCGGGCGGAGTGTTCAAGCGATTGCCGTATAGCAGGAGAGGCTAAATGCAAGTATTACATATGGGTGCAGGATACAAAAGATTGTTATTTCATGAATGAGAACAAGAACAACGGCTTTTCGGTAGACGGCCTATTGGACATAGAGTGTAATGTAATTGCGAATGTCCAAGATCGATCGAGTGTTTGGGAGGTAAATGGGGTTTGCGTTGGTTATAAGGACGGGGAGGGCATATGCCACCGTGAACTTCCTACGGAATGCGCATCCAGAAAAACAATTCCACGCAAATGTTACCCCAACGTCGCCAACACATGTAAAGATGGTTGGTTACCCGGTCACAACAACATCGATTGGTTAAACAAGGCAGACGGTTACATGGAGTTTTGTAAACATAATCCCTGGAGTACAGTCGACGCGAGAGCAAACCAATACTGTTGTATGGCAGATGTCAGAACGTCCGGGTCCTACACAACCATACAGGCCAGCGTACAGACGTGCCGACAATCGTACGGCCTGAACTATGAACCACCCCAAGACGTGTGGATCGACGCGTCGGGTGGCTGGTACCCACTCTCCGGAACAGAGATTAGGAACTTGGGGCTTGAGGAATCTTCTCCGACGAATCTGGAAAAGCTTCCTAATAATTATACGATATCATCGCGTAATGACAGCTGTCAATACTGCCGAGACACCGAGTCAATAATGTACCGAATAGGAGGACCATATACCCGGCATCGCCACTGGAGCTGCGGTCCGTACGTAACCCTAGACAGTTGGAGGAATACGACTGAGTTTGCCGAATTAATTTCGTCATACAACAATACAGCGTGGAATTTCGAATGGATAACTGATACAACGGCCAAATGCTTAAAGAACACGTTCTTCCCAAACCAAAAGTGTGCAAACGGAAAACCCTTGGGCACGGTTTCAACCATGCTGGAATGTCTAAACAAATGTCGCAATACAAGTGCATGCACTTCGTTCACATATAACAGCGACACAAAAGATTGTGAAGAATGTGAGGCAACCACTTATTATGATATCCAACGAAATCCCGTCGAATATATTATTTTCAATGGTGGTGGTCTTGTACATCTTGTACGATACGAAATTGAGCCCTGCACCGATCTTTCTAATGACATCGGTAAACTACTTATCAAAAATAATCTGGACACGCGTAATTTTTCAGAGTCGGAGTCGAGTTCGAGGAGGCAAAAAATGAATGACATCTACAATCGTAATTTGCAAAAATGTGCCAGACTTTGCGAAAAAAGTGACCAATGCAACAAATACTTTTCGTTCAATGTAAAGGAAAGTGTGGATTGGTCCGATGAGAGTGGCGCTAGTCCTTTATGGAGTTGCACGTCTGCTCTTACCAACGTACCTTTGGGAACAGAAATGCCTGATTGTCTAAATCCATGGAAAGTAGGTGACAATCCATCAAGGTACGGGGTCTTTAAGGAGGACACATATGATTACGCCTCAAATTATCAATTCTTTTCAATAAATAATGTCGAACCAAAAAGCCTCCGGTGCCAAGGTGAACCACCTCCCGGCAAAAACCATTGCCCAAGCTCGGCGCGCGATGTTGCAACCTACAATTGTGCACAACCCGTCTACAATCTGCCAAAGGTCCGGCAATGTCCGAATGGTTCAAGAATGACCAATACTGGCCAGTGTACGGATGGCCAAGTTATAAAGCCTTCCGAGGATGCGTACTGTAGTCCTACATTAGGAAATACATTAGGAACTGGATCATTTCAACCAGACCCAAAATCGGTCGAATGGAATTACTTTCAAGATACCCCATGGAATATTCCGTACATGCCGTCGTATGTTACCAGTTGTACACACCATGGTGAACCATATGTTATGTCCGATCCGGAAGAACCACATAAACCATATAATTGGAACTTGGGTTTGCATCAGTTGCACCCTCCACCGACAAGTTGGTGTAGGAATACTTTACAATATAATAACGGCAGTGGTGGAAATGCGTATTGCACACATAACGGAACAAAATACGATTTTGACTACGGTGGTATAGCTGATGCTACATGCAAGAAAACCACGGCTAATTATGCAGACGAGTGTGTGTCAGTTGGGTGCCGAATTCATGAAATAATAACCAATTTAGAAAGTGGGTTTGAATCCGGCCAACCCATATTTTCGTATACAGAGACTGCCGTTATAAATAAACTTAATAATGTTAGGGGTCTCGTCACCGCGGCACCTATTATTGATAAAGTTCGTACACTGCCACGTCCCTCTAAAACTAACGATGGGGATAGTTGGCTTGGCGAGGAATACAAATGGTTTATAAACTCCACAAACGGAACAATCGACGATAACATCGCCAATTCAATGAATATAGTGATTTCTGAGCTCTTGAAGTCCGTGGACGATGCCAGACAAAAGATCGAATATAGTCGAGACTCCCGGAAGGACCAGTATAATTATCATGAAAAAGGATGTTTTGCTTTCATCGACATCGAGACCAATGATACAATAGTGTTCTACAACCAAGTCGAAAAAACAAAACGAGCCGACGTTAAATCGACGTCGACAACATTCCAAAAATACGATTGTAAAGAGGCCTCTTTACATCTACTGTCCAAGTCCAACCTTACGTATCGAGAATGTGCCGCGTTGAGTTCTGGCATAGGCTGGAACACTAGTACTGGACAATACATGTACAACCTGAATCCATTAAGTGACTTTTTCACATACAATAACAATTCGGGCCAGTGTCAGTTGCAAAGTGGATTGTGTGAACCTACGCGGTTGTACAAGAACAGGGAGTGTACGGGTGAACAGATAAACTTGGATATGGATGTTAGTTTACAAGAATGTGATAATTTGTGTGCCGATAGACAGGGATGCCAATATTTCAGGTATCGAACGTATGGGGGCGAATGCTGGTGGCAAAAAACCTGTTCCTGGTATAACAATAACGAAGACAAACGTCACATTATCGATGGTTATACGTGTACGCAACCAGGGAGTACGTATAACACTACTAGTGATTCGATGGAGTCACAGTATCCGTATAACGCAAAACGTGAGCGTTGTGAGCTGAAATGTCAAGAAACATCATCGTGTTCTTATTATAGTTATAACGAGAACACGTTTAAGTGTATATTGGAAACCGAGTGTGCAACTTTAGACGAGTGGACTAGTCAGAACCCTCACCACGGTTACAAATGCGCCAAGGAGCATGGCACCTGGAATTATACCACCAAAGATCATAATTGGGTATTTGGGATCCCTTTCCATACCGTCGAGGGCGTTACAGCGATGGAATGTGATGCGCAATGTGCCAGCAACGCCCCAGAGCCAAATCAAAAATATTATTTCGATTACGTTAGGGCAAGCATGGCATGTGACTGCCATACTGACGCAACTTGTAAAATATACACAAGTGGACACCCTGGCTGGGATTTATATCAAGGTGGAATGATTTCCGCACCGGGTTATGAATTTTGGCAAACTAAAGTCTTTTACAAACCGGGTTCTGATGTTTACGAAACCAACCGCCAACTTGTTACAGAAGAACAGTATGTGTACAATACTAATCAAAGAGAATTGAGAGTCAGGCCAGTGGACAATACGAGCGTCGTTCGATACTGCAGTGACCCAGTTCTTATTCCCATGCCATGTGCGAACTGTGGAGATGCAAAATACAGTGAGAGAGATATTGGCAGTACAACATGCCATCACTGTGGTGTAGGAACTTACAACTTCGGCCAATTTTTGGGGGGTTCCTGCAACGCCTGTCCCCAAGATTCTCTTGGGGGCCCCATGATTTCCAACACTTTCATCAGATGTTTCGGAAATTGTACGCCCGGGTGGGGTTCGTCTGACCAGAGTCTTACTGGATGGGACACTACCACTCCCAATAACGCCACAATAGGATCGGCCACTTGCAAAGTATGCCGAAATGGAACGTATCAGGCCACGTGGGGAAAAAAATCGTGTAAAAATTGTCCTCTTGGGTGGTCCACAGACAACCAGAACGAAGCCCACAATTGCACAGCTTGTGCTAATGGCCAATACCAAGATGAACTAGGACAACCAAGTTGTAAGGCCGATTGCGGCCCTGGTTTCTACATTAACTCTGATAAAACAGCGTGTCTAGGTTGCATTGCAGGCCAATACCAAAACAACTCAAATCAAGACAATTGCATAGATTGTCCAGGTGGCCGATATCAAGATGAACTAAAAGGACCTAGTTGCAAGGACGATTGCTTTGCTGGTTTCTACATTAACTCTGATAAAACAGCGTGTCTAGGTTGCATTGCAGGCCAATACCAAAACAACTCAAATCAAGACAATTGCATAGATTGTCCAGTGGGCACAATCGCAAAACAAGCAGAACAAAGCAAGTGCGGACCATGCGGCACTGGAAAATACACCGACAAAACCGGGACCGGAAAACTAAACTCAGAATGTAAAGAGTGCCCCACGGGTACATATCAAAACGAACCTCATAACAAATCATCGTGCATAGATTGTCCAAAAGGATACGCACAACCAAACGTAGGCAACAGCAACTGTACCATATGTGAATACTTATCTTACACTGGATTGACAAAGCAAGTAAAGTGTAAAGTATGCACAAGGGGACAGTACTACTCTGACAACGTTAAATGCACAAGTTGTGCCAGAGGTAAGTACGGATCCACAAGGGGCATGTACTTTGAGAAGGGAACTAGATGCTCAACACTCGAGACAATTCGTCCAACGCTCGAAGATACGGCAATTCAAATGAACCAATGCAAAGCGGCAGCAATATCCATGGTTAGGAGTGGAAGTTTGGACGGTCTAGAACCTGCACCACGAAGGATAGGTACGACTTATAAAAGCAACGGCAAATGGATAACTAATTTAACGGCCGGATGGATCCCCAAATGCTTAAAGAACACGTTCTTCCCAAACCAACAGTGTGCAAACGGAAACCCCTTGGGCACGTTTTCAACCCTGCAGAAATGTCTAAACGAATGTCGCAATACAATTGCATGCACTTCGTTCACATATAACAGCCACACAACAAATTGTGAAGAATGTGAGGCAGACACTTATACGACTGGTGGTGGCTATCTTGTACGATACGAAATTGAGCCCTGCACCCCAGCATTAATCCCCTATGGGTGTTCATATCAGGTGCTAACATCTAATTTGTCAAACACATCAATCAATGTCGACCTATCGTACAACCCGTACAACTACCAAGGTTCGAGCACAACAAACACACAGTGTGACGGTAACCATCACCGCTGTTTGTGCAGCCTCGGCCCTAATTCTTTCGCGGCTTACCGCGCTAACGAGTCACACTGTGAAGAATGTGAGGCAGGCACTTATACAGATGTCCCCGGATATGCAGACAACCTTGGATTGGGTGTGTGCAAAGATTGTCCAATTGGATTTTGGGAAGAAAACACATCCAGCATCTCATGTACAGCGTGTGCGGCGGGAACACAGGGGACAGGCGTGGCTAATAAAATTAATTCCTGCAATAACTGCACCACCGGCATGTACTCGGATAAGCAATTCCAGCCTTGGCAAGTGGTGGTGGATACTTGGAATACGCCCAGAAAACACAATTGGATGGCGGGGACGCCATTCGACAAATTAATCGATGACACTATTGGAAAAGTATGGTTAAGTCCTTTTATGACTGAATTCACTGATCTGTGGTGTTCAGAGTGTGTGAATATAAATAATGATGGAACAATAGCGCAAGTTAGGGGTAATATTTCACTTGTAGGTGGTGAATGGATTTCAATTGCCGGCCAAGTATTCCGGGTATCTGCCTCTTTCAACAACACTCATGCCAACGGTATCACAACAATCAACTTGGCCGATGTTTGGGCAGACAAGAAGGGGTATTACAACAACCCAGCGTCGAACCTCGATTTGTATGGGCTCGATACCTATATTGGTCATTGCACAGGTTACCAGAGTACTCCCAACGAAATTACGTTGAATGTTACTAGAGGTCATAAAGTCTTGAATATTGGTGACTACATTAGTATTGGTGGCGCCCTCGTAGGCGAGGAGTTTAGGGTTACCAATGTTACACAAGTTGCACAAGATGTTGCACAAGTGTATTTGAATTCAAATTATAGCGGTAAGACGTGGAATTCTATGCTAAGTGAATCATTCGACGTGTGCGACAACCGATATAATCCAATCGACGTTTTGCCCTACTGTACAAGTTCCAATGAAACCGCTTGGGGGAAACCCGTACCGTGTTATCTGATGGTAAGTGGGGGGGCGGGGGAGTGCACCGTTTGTCCAAAGGGTTATTACGAAGGTAAAGAAGGACAAGGCAGTTGCACAAGTTGTGAACCTGGCACATACAACGACCAGACAGGGCAAACGTCTCAAAGTGATTGTAAGGACTGCGCTGCTGGCACGTATGCGGATAAACCGGGATTGCCATTGTGCACGGATTGTGAAAAAGGTCAATACCAAGATCAAGATGGGGAAAGCGATTGCAATAATTGCACTGTTGGCAAATACAACGATGAACAAGGACAAAGTGCCTGCAGGGACTGCGCTGCTGGCACGTACGGGGATAAACCGGGATTGCCATTGTGCACGGATTGTGTTCAAGGCCGATACCAAGAACTAAATGCGCAATCGGATTGTGATAATTGCACTGTGGGCAAATACGGCAGAATCGTGGAACAATCGGGCAGTTTCATAAACTCACCGAGTGAATGCGCTCAGGGGAAAGAGATAACAACAGCGGCACTATGTGCCGCTGTCGCTTGGAACCTTGAAAGAACGGGGTTTGGAGACATGTTACCGATAATTGTTGTTTCTTATGATGATATACAAAACGGGCAAGATTCTTATCCGAAATGGTGTACCCTGCAAAAGATGACGTACATGACTGGTGGTGCGTCCGTAACTTCGTGGTACCCGGCATTCAGCGAACACACCACGACCTCGGAACTTCGAGGTGTTGGCGACCAATATTTATGTAGAAGTAAATATGTCAAGGAAAGTAGGGCGTGTGCTCAATGCGATGCAGGTCAGTATGCAGCTACTGAAGGTTCAACAACTTGTGAGGCATGCCCCTCTGGCTGGTTCCAAGACGATATAGGGCAACAGAAGTGTACTAGTTGCGGTAAAGGTAAAAAAATGGTTAACAAATATACGTACGAACGTACAATCGTGCAATACGAAGAGGGAATTTATAACGAAGCAGGCGAGTGCACTGCTGGTTGTTACGGACGTTTTGTGCCGAAAGTCGAAACGGTGGAGGTTCGCACACATTGTTCTACTTGTCCAGAGGGCAAGTACCAAAATCAAATTGGGCAATCTTCTTGCAAAACATGTTCAGTGGATTGGGGATGGATATGGCATGGTCCTTCAATATGTACACCAACAGTTTCTTGTCCTGATAACGGATTTCCAATCACGCAAACCTGTTTGTGCGGATCCAAACATACTGGTACAGTACTTTATAACGACTTTTGGCGGGAACACCACAATACATCAATAGATTTCGACACTGCATCAACATTCTGTCGGAATAATGTGCCCGTGTCTATAACGAACTGTAGCCATACAAACATGACAACTGAAAACGTCAACGCATGTCAGTGTGGGAACGTATATTGCGATAAGGCCGGATTGTATTGTAATAGCACCAGTAGCAAATGTCAACGCCACAAACCGTGCCAAGTCAATTCCACCAACAACACAGAAACATGTCAGTGTGAATATAATACATGTTATGCCAAAGATTCTAAATTGGCGGTTGAAAGTCTGAAACTAGGGCTGTATTGCACCGATGGAAAATGTGGGTTTCCGCCGTGCGAGGTCAATTCAGCTTTCGGAAACACAGAAACATGTCAGTGTGGACCTAATACATGTAATGCCACGTCCGGGCTGTATTGCACCGCCGGTCGCGACTGCACACCGCCGCCTTGTAAAACCGACGGGAAGTTTACGGGCAAGTGTCAGTGTGGAACTAACATATGTACACCTGGCGATAGTCCTATGTTATGCAATGGCACAACCTCAACCTGTAGTTACCCTGCTTGTGTTGTCAATAGCACGGTATTTACTCGCAACAAGTGCAAGTGTGGGTCGGTTGCTTGTGAGCCGTCGCAGTCGTGCGATGGCGCTAAGTGTACGTACAAAGACTGCACCCACAAGTACGGACTCAAAGTAAACAGTAACGAGTGTAATTGCGGCACAATTAAATGCGAGGAAAACGAGTTGTGTTACACGAAGGATGGGGTGGGCACATGCCGTACGAGCGGTGAAGGAATGTACGGTTATGAATTGAAAACAGATGGTTATTGCAACACAACTTTGACTAAACCTCAATGTAAAACAGCAGCCGAAAGAATGAGTTTACCGCTGTCGTTTCCAAATCTTTATGGCGGTACGCCCGGTGTTCCTTGTGATGCTGACGGTTATGGTCCAAATAGAACAAAGACCGACGAAGAATGTAGGTGTGTAGTCCCGATCCAGAGCGCTTCAGAATGTCAAAAGTATTTTGACGATCACCGGCATGAATTGCCAAACCAATATTCTCAACCAAGTTTCAGTACCAATGTTTTCCATGACGTGACAAGTGGATGTGGGGTGTTCTTTGGTAATAGAGTACACTGGAGTCCGCCCAATGTTGCCAACGACAGCGACACCGGCAGCGCTTATGTCGTTTGTAATACCGTGTTGGTCGATACTGCACTGCCGCCCGGATGCATTCAAAGTGGCGACAACGTCACTTATAATAACGCCACATCGGAACAACATTGTTCCGAGGAAAATCCCTGTATATGTCCAATAGAGTCGCAATATACAACGCAACCGTGCCAAAACACAAACGATACAATAAAAAACAGTGGAACATGTCAGTGCGGAGGGGATCCGTTGGACGGAGGGACTACATGTACACCGGGTACAGGACTAGTATGCGACGGAACCACCAAACTTTGTCGCAAAAGATGCCCCACTGGTACAGCAAGGTCCAACAATGACTACTGCATACCATGTAACGTCGGTGAAACCAGCATCAATGAGAAGTGTGTGACTGCAACGGTCGGAGAGTGCAGTGTCAATACGGGAGACGGTATTGTTTGGAATACGGTGGCGTTGCGAGACGGTATTGTTTGGTCCGATTTGTGCGCCGCAGGGAAGTACGCTAGTGTTAGTGCTACTTCAATCCGGGCACGCGTTTGTACGGAGTGCCCACGAGGTCAGTACAATGACGTTACAAACAAGGACAAGAGCTGCAAAACATGCACAGCAGGTCAGTACCAAAATGTTGCTGGTCTATCCTCTTGTAAACAATGTGACGGACAGAGTACACGGCAAACGGGACAAAAAAATTGCAATAGGTGCAGTGGCAAGTGGCACAATGGTTCGTGTGTAACATGTGCG
>Ga0209533_1001196_pt1 | contig 24515 bp, 27 predicted proteins | sample COG_04_FD_184748 | JGI IMG/M metagenome (GOLD analysis project Ga0209533, IMG submission 184748) | Pelagic Microbial community sample from North Sea - COGITO 998_met_04 (SPAdes) (version 2) | ecosystem: Environmental > Aquatic > Marine > Neritic zone/Coastal water | place: Helgoland, sampling...
CCCCCATCGGTTCTACCACCCACAGTTCCGGTTCTACCACCCCCGATTCTACCACCCACAGTTCCGGTTCTACCACCCCCACCGATTCTACCACTATTACTACGAGGACTCGTGTGATTATTTCTGTGATTATTTCTGTGATTATTTCTGTGATTATTTCTGTGATTATTTCTATTACCTCTGTTTCTTCTATTACCTCTGTTTCTTCTATTATTATGATATTGACCATATGAACCATATACCCACCTTCTTGGATTATACCAAGGATAATAATATGTTTTATAATCAAGGTCGATATATGGGTCTAAACTTAAACCATCATTCGAAATTCCTTCGTGATAATAACGTATATAGTCTTTACTGAAAAATGGACCAGACTCATCACCTTCCTCTGCAAAAAAACCTCTTTCTTTTTCTAATATTACTAAATTTCTACATTTTGATTTAAAATCAATTTCTTCCGGTGAATAGAATTGATTTTGTACAGCCATACAATTAAAAGAGTTAAAATTATCGATTTGTTTACGTGAGCAAAACGTTGTGATTAAAAGAATAATTATAAGAATAATTATAATAACATTCATTCCTATAATTACGTTTTTATTTAAAATTAAAATTAAAATCATATTGTAAATGAGTACATATGATCAATGTTTAATTATAATTAATGATAAAAAAAAATTAAGTTATTTAGAATTAAACGATAAATGGGCAAAATTTAAAGAAAAGTATCCTCAATTATATAATATGTTAACAATTACTGAAAATATCGATTTTAATATGTTGGAGTTTATGTGTAACATGAGTGAAAAACAAACTGAATTATCAAAAGAAGACCAGTTAGAATCAGATTTTGTAGTTGGAGATATGTTAGCACAAAAATATATATATAACGATATTCAAGAACCCACAAATGAACAAAAAGAATTTATTAAAGAATCTTTACGTAAAAAATTAAATAATAATTAATTTCTTGAATAAGTTTTTATTATTTTTATAAAAAGCATTTATTTTTTTACTCATATTACTTATACTTGTTGTACTAACACCACATTTAGAATGTAATTCTGTTAGTGTATATTTATCACTAATCGTTTTTAAATTTGATGACATATAGTATATAATTGATGCATATATTTTATTATCAATTGGATTATTTATTTCCGGAAAGTTCTGAATTAAGTCATCTTTTATTTTATTAAATAATAGTCTATTTTTTGTATTTAATTTTATATTACATATTTTATCAAGTTTTAAATTAAGATATTCATAATATTCAGTTCCAACAAAAGTTTTTTTAAAAGAATCATTAGCTAAAATAATATTACTTACAGTTATTTTATATATTAAACTTAATTGTTCTAATGATATAATTATATCATTTATTGTTCCTGAATAAAATATACATAAACAATAAATACTATTTTTATTAAATGATTCTAAATATAAATTATTGAAATTGTACCACATCGATATTGCGGTATTTCTAACTTTATCCGGTAATGTAATACCTTTTGAATCAAAAATAATATCTAAACCTTTTAAAATTTGTTGTGTATCCTTATACTCTGGGTCAGCATCTTGTATCCATAGATTAATTTTATTAAGATCGACAATTATATTTTTTCCATCTTTTTTTATAGTAGTAGTGTTTGCACCCAATTTAATAAACTCAAATGTTTTTTCTTTAAAAGTTCTATTTACTTGAACAATTGCTCTGGTTACACCACATCTTTCACATATTTCTTCGAAATTATTTCTAATAAATATATTACTTTTACACATTTTACAATAATCTACATTAGGTATATCGATTGGAATACTTAAATTTTCATTAATTATTTGAAAATCAAATTTTTTATTACTATTATTGATACAATTTAATAAAAATTCTCGTCTTTTTACTTTTGGTAAAGAATTAAGTTTATTCTTTAAAATTAATGTAGTTGTTAACATATACTACATTAATTTTATTTTTTTTTTCGTAGTATTTTTCGAGATATCAATATCATATCGTTTTTTTGTATTTTTTTTCCGTAGTGTCATGTGGTTTTTTTTATTTTTTTTCGTAATATTTTTTCGTAGTATCATATCGTTTTTTTGTATTTTTTTTTTCGTAGTGTCATGTGGTTTTTTTTATTTTTTTTCGTAATATTTTTGGGATATCAATATCATATGGTTTTTTTGTTTTGATAATTAAATTATTAATAATATTATTAAATGGTTTTTTAATATATTTAGTTGGTTCTAAATAAGATAAAATTTCATAGTAATTATAATCTTTACAAACTATAAATTTAAATGATTCAATTAGATTATTATATACATAACTAAGATTTTCAATAGAACTAATATTATATATCAAATTTAATTGATATTGTTTATATGAAGATATTTTATCTATAATATATAATTTATTTCTAAAATTAGTTTCAAATATAAAATCATTATAATCATATTCAAACTTATCAAAATATAAATCACAATTATCATTTTCTAATTTTGTATACATCTGATTTATATTATCAAATTGTGGTAATTTTGTATCATACTTATTATATTCTAAATAATATATACACAAATATAAGTTGTTAATATATCCAGTAGAATAATTATTAAAATGAATATAATTTATTTTACTGTTTAAATAAATATTACTTATAATAATACATTGATAATTTAAGTTTATAATATATTCTTTTACATTTGAACTAAAAGAATCAAAATTATCAATAACTAATATATAATTTAAATTAAAAAAATATGACTTCGAACTTTTATTATTAAATTGTGTTAAATTTTTTACTTGCTCTAAATTTAATGTAAAATCATCTATACATAAATAATCATAATTTAAAACTTTTAAATAAAGTTTTGTTATAGTACTTTTACCCGAATATTTTGTTCCATTAATGATAAATTTTTGACCAGAATTTAATAATTCTATAATTCTTGGATACTCATGTTCTAATTCTGATAGATATTGAGGTTTATATTTATCAATTAAATGCATTGAATTAATTAATTAAGTAATTTATTTTTAAATACTTAATTAAGTAATTTAGCTCCCGCGAAGAGTCGAACTTCGATTGGAGGATTCAAAGTCCTCAGTGATCACCATTACACTACAAGAGCAAATATGTTTAAGTAATAGCTTTAAATTGTTTTAATCGTTATTTTCAGGAATTAAATTTAATTCAACTGGAACATATTCTGTATTACCACATCCAGTTACTTTTAATGATTCTGTTGGTTCTCCATTTATATTTAATGGTAATAAAATACCCACTGAATGTTGATAAGAATTACTCGCATAAGAATTACTCATATAAGAATTATCAGAGTTCTTTTCCATTTATAATTTATAAATATTTTAAATTAAGATTAGATTAAAGATTCTTCTAAAAGTTTTCTCGGAACAGATTTAACTTCTGACATTACTAATGAGATTATTAAATTAATTACATTTTCTCTTTCAGTAAGGCTTAATTTTTTCACACAATTTAAAAACGGGGCTCCATATTTAGCTAATGTCGACATCATTTTATCACCAGTTTTATGATTTGCTTCTAATTGAACTAAAACATTTACAAAACTTTGAAAACATTCACGGGTAGTTTTAACTTTATAAATTTGATCAACAACAACTGAATTATTTAAATAAAATTGTTCTGCCTGTAATTTACTGACAGATATTGGTGCACTTAACGCGTCAACTTGTTCTGGTGATAATTTTGAACAACTATCTGCTGTACCATGTTGTCCGCCACCATCGTTTTTTGAAACAATAAGTAAGGAGAATACGGCAGCCATTGTTGGTGGTAAGTAGTTTAACCATGGTGGTGGTGGTGGCGGTAACACGGGCGGTAAGATGTGCGGTAAGACGGGCATTTTTCTGAAAGTCTCCCAAAAACACGATTCTTCCAATAATTGATTACCAGCTTGTAAATTTATTTTTGTAACATCAGAGACGAATTTATCTTTTGTGCTTGGTAATAGGGACATAACTAAATAAATGATTAAAACGATTGCTAACAACGCCAAAGTTGAATTATATAAAACGGTTTCTACTTTCATTATAATTAATGTAAATATTTTAAATTTAAGATTAGATTAAATATTCTTCTAAAATTTTTCTCGGAACAGATTTAACTTCTGACATTACTAATGAGATGATTAAATTAATTACATTTTCTCTTTCAGTAAGGCTTAATTTTTTCACACAATTTAAAAACGGGACTCCGTATTTAACTAATGTTGACGCCATTTTATCACCACGTTTATGGTTTGCTTCTAATTGAACTAAAACATTTACAAAACTTTGAAAACATTCACGGTTAGTTTTAACTTTATAAATTTGATCAATAACAATTGAATTATTTAAATAAAATTGTTCTGCCTGTAATTTACTGACAGATATTGGTGCACTTAATGCGTCAACTTGTTCTGGTGATAATTTTGAACAACTATCTGCGTTACCATGTTGTGTTCTAAAAAAAAGTAAAGAGAATACGGCAGCCATTGTTGGTGGTAAGTGGCTTAACCATGGTGGTGGGCTTGGCGGGCTTGGGCTTGGCGGGCTTGGGCTTGGCGGGCTTGGCGGGCTTGGGCTTGGCGGGCTTGGGCTTGGCGGGCTTGGCCATGGGCTTGGTGGGCTTGGGCCTGGTTGTCCTTTTAAAGTACAACATTGATCAGCCACACACGCCAGTGGATGTTTCGAATTACACGATGTTTGTAAACATTGTGCGCTAGAAACTTTATCACATTGTGGTGGTGGGCCCTGCCAGTCACAACAGTTATGATCCAAATAACAATCAAATTGACCTTTCGAATTACACTTGCCGCTTTTTTTGCAGAAGTTTTTTTTGGCGGCGCTGAATTTAGCATCTTCTTTTTTGGAACACTGTGGGCTTGGGCTTGGCGGGCTTGGTGGGCCTCCATTTCCTAACACCCCCCGTGTTACAGGGGGGCCACTTGGAGTCGGGTTGTCCCGATTCTCCCAATAACACGATTCTTCCAATAATTTATTACCAGCTTGTAAATTTATTTTTGTAACATCAGAGACGAATTTATCTTTTGTACTTGGTAATAGGGACATAACTAAATAAATGATTAAAACGATTGCCAACAACGCCAAAGTTGAATTATATAAAACGGTTTCTACTTTCATTATAATTAATGTAAATATTATTTTTTTTTTCTTTTTTTTTCTTTTTTTTTCTTTTTTAATTATTCTTTTATTCTTTTTCTTTTATTCTTTTTCTTTTATTCTTTTTTAATTTAATTTAATTTATCTAAATCGGATTTCCATAAATCATTAATTGTGGTCTTTTTTATTAAGTCATGTTCTTCTTTTTTCTTTGAATGTTCAGTTGTCAGTGATTTAATTCTTTCTTCCGTGAATGAAATACCCGGCATATTTAATAGGTAATCATAACTATTTTCTACTTCATATAATTTCATCTTTGTCATTTCTATTATTATATCTTTCTTCTTTCTTTTGAAAATAATTAATTTTTCATTTACGACACTTGTAATGTATTTTACTTTTGTTTCTATTATACATAAATCTTTGAATAGAGTATTTTCTAAATGTTGCTTTCTAAGTGCATAATATTTAATTCGAATTTTATAGAATGTATAAAGTATCTCTTCTGCTGAATACATTTTTTGTATTTTACCATTTTCATTAAATATATGCATATTAGTCGCATTTAAATTTGATGTTAATTTAAGTATTTTTTCAAGTGTTCCAGAGTATTCCCATTGTTCTAATGTATTCTTTTTAACCTTTATTTCAAAATCCACGATAGTGTCGGTTGAACTATTCTTAAATGTAACAATGCGATCATCCGATTCTAATTTTTCAAGATGTTGTTTATAATTTTCAATTGATTCACCGATTGGTATTTCTGTAATTTTAATAATACAATCCACAATAACATACTTACCAAATGAGACCCACTTATTATCGTCGACTTTCTCAATTGTTCCTTTAAATCCGGAGTACCAAGGAGTTAATTCAGGTATTTCATAACTGGGGTCTTTAATTAATTCCCCGAGATGCTTCTTAATATCGTCAGGATTAAAGGATGGTATTTTTGTGGAGAATCCTGTACCAATTCCTTCTGACCCATTTATTAAAAGAAGCGGTAATGTCGGAACAAAATATTTTGGTTCAATACTTTGTCCATCATCTTCCAGATAATCTAAAAGAGGGAAGTCATTTATATTAAATAAGATATCAGAATTCTTTGATAATTTTGTAAAGATATATCTCGGACTGGAAGCATCTTTTCCTGACATAATTCTACTTCCAAATTGCCCAATTGGTTCTAACAGATTCATATTATTAGAACCAGTATAATTTTGAGCCATATTAATAATAGTCTCTTGAAGAGAATGTTCTCCGTGATGATATGCGGTTTGCTCAGACACATATCCAGCAAGTTGAGCAACTTTGATTTCAGATTTTCTTAAATTCTTTTTAAAACAAGCAAAGAGAACTTTTCTTTGCCCCGGTTTAAGACCATCTACAATGGATGGAATACTTCTGACATTATCGCTTATCGAGAATAATACTAATTCTTTATTTATTAAATCATTAACTGATACAACCTCCTTAGTTAAATAATCAAGTCCTTCAAACTTTTCTGTATATTTACGAATCCAATCTTTTCTCGCGTCTGCCTCGGTTTTTTTAAATGCAAGTTCAAGCGCAGAATTGTCTTTCTCAGATTTAATTTGATAATTTAATACTTTAAGATTTTTGAAATACTCACGAGCTTCAATCGCAGTAGATGTTCCTAAACCCTTATAATATTTAGTTGTCCAATTACCTGATGAAATTATTTTCCAGTCAAGATATTCTTGATGTGTATAAAAAGATAACCGTTCATTACCTTTCGAGACTTTAACAATCGGAGTCAATATACTACCAATGAATAAATCATTTAGTAATTCGGGCCAGGATGAATGTATAAAATTTATTAATAGTCCTTTAATATGAAATCCGTCATAATCGGCATCTGTCATAATTAAAACTTTTGAATATCGCAAGTTTTTAGTATCTTTTGTGCCAACTTGAAGTCCAAGAATTTTTTTAATATTTATAACTTCTTCGTTATTGTTAATTTGAGATACAGAAGCTTCCCGAGTATTTAAAAGTTTACCACGAAGTGGAAATACTCCATAATAATCTCTTCCAACAACTGATAGTCCAGATACAGCAGTTGTCTTGGCTGAATCACCCTCGGTCAGAATTAAAGTACATTTATCAGATTGGGATGTTCCAGCTTTATTTGCATCATCAAGTTTTGGAATAGAAAGACGAACAACTTTACGCCCATCTGTTTTACATAGATTCTTTTTATCTTTCGCTTCTGCGACAGCTAATAAAGATTCTACAAATCCAAGTTTTAAAATTTTTTTAATGAAATCATCATTTAGAATAAATTTAGAACCAAATTCAGAAACTCGTGTAGTATGTTTATCTTTGGTTTGAGAAGAGAAAGTTGGATTTTCTATTATACAATTAACAAATAGAAATAAAGAATCTTTTACGTATTGAGATTTAATTACAACATTTTTGTGTTTAGCTTGAATGTCGTCTGTACATCTTTTTATAATAGGCAAAATAGTATGATCGATATGAGACCCTCCGTCATTTGTAGCCAGACCATTTACAAATGAAACATGTTTAAATGATTCACCGGGAGCAAGTGCAACACATACTTTCCATCTACTCGATTCATAATAAACACGAGGATAGTCAGTCTTCGGGCCGATATAGTATGAAACATATTCTGAAAAATCTTTACAGTTAATTTTATCTGAATTAAAGAAAATTGATACATTTTTAGGTGTAATAGCAGATATATCAAATACACGTTTTTTTAAAATATCAAGAGTTGAATATTGACTCAGACTTTTCAATTTAAACTTTGAAAAATCCGGAGTAAAAGTGATTTTTGTATATTCTTTTGATTTTGTTTTCGTAATAACGGGTTTTTCAATAACTGACATATTATTTTTGAATACTTGTACATATTTTTGACCAGAACTTACAGTTTCTATAATAAATTCTGTCGAATAAATATTGGTAAGTTTAGCTCCAAGCCCATTAAGACCACCCGTTGTTCTTTTCTTAGAGTCATCATAATTACTGCTACTTAAAAGATTACCAAATATAAGTTCCGGTACATATATTCCGTGATCTTTGTGAATTTCAATTGGAACTCCTGAGCCATCATTCATAACAGAAATTGTGTTATCTACAATTTCTACTTTAATGTTTTTAACAAGAGCACTTCTTTGACATTCATCAGAAGCATTAGTAATAATTTCGTCAAATATTTTATATATACCAGGATTCCATTTGACTATTTTTTCTATAATTCTTTCAGTTTTGGTATCTAAAATCCATTGATTACTTTCCGTAGTAGAAATTTCTCCAATATACATACCCGGTCTAGCGAGAACATGTTCAATTGGGGTGAATTTTTTATACGTATCTTCAATAGACATTATTTTTGAATCTACTTATTTAGTCTATTATTATTTTAAGTCAATTATTTTTTGTAAATTCGTTTTGTAAATTCGTTTTGTAAATTCGTTTTGTAAATTCGTTTTGTAAATTCGTTTTGTAAATTCGTTTTGTAAATTCGTTTTGTAAATTCGTTTTGTAAATTCGTTTTGTAAATTAAAATATTGGTTATATTATAAACATCATGAATTTACAGCAAGTCGCTTTTAATGCTTTACCGAAAAATACAAAAGATGAGATTTTACAAAATCCTGAAAAATATTTAGAATATTCTGTTTTAGCCAGAGTAAATTTAGAATTAATAAGATATTCAATTCTAAACAAGATGAACATGAAAAAAAAAGAACTAATAGCATTATCACAAATTTTTATTAATGTATATACTAGTATTCTAGCTTTCCCGCCAGCGACTTTAATGCCAGGAATGCCCCCTATGAATATAATGGATTGGGGATTCCAAGACTTTATAGAAAGATATAATTATAATTTTATTTATGAGGATTCCGAACAATGGACAAAATTTATGTTATTATTATATTTTACGTATCATATTTGTTATACTGCATTTTATGATTTATATCAAAGACCAGAATGGAGCAAGTTTGTATTACCGCTTGATCGAAATACAAATACATATTTAATTTATATGTTTATGACATATAAACATCTTGATAAGTTATTAACTAAAAGACAATTAAAAGATATATTTCTTCAGATACATCCGAATATTTAAATAAATGATTAACTAAAAGACAATTAAAAGATATTTGTTAATATACATCCGAATTTATTTATTTGATTAGTGTGGGCACCAGATTCAATGAATTACGGTAATTTATTGATATTTTAATTTTGTTATTATTATATATCTATTATGGTTAAATGTATTTGTGTATTGCATAAAAATGAAAATAATATATGTGGAATTATTAAATTTTCTCAAAATAATAATAGTATAGTGCTTGTAGAATATAATATTCGCGGTCTTAAAGACGGATATCACGGTTTTCACATTCACGAATATGGAGATCTAACTGACGGATGTTCAAGTTCTTGTTCTCATTTCAACCCGTTTGGAGTACTTCATGGGGGAAGAAAAAGTAATATAAGACATGTTGGAGATTTAGGTAATATTAAATCAATTAATGGTATATCAAAAAGTTATTTTTATGATAATATGATATCATTAAATAATATCAACATTTGCTCAATTATTGGTAGAGCCGTCGTAATTCACGAAGATATGGATGATCTGGGTATGGGTAATAATATAGAGTCCTTTACTACTGGAAATTCAGGTAAACGATTGGCATGTGGAATAATCGGACTAACAAAATAATTTAGTCAATTGTATAGTGTTAAAATAATTCCATTAATCAGATCTCGCATCATTAACAGAATTGGTCCATTATTCTTCTGTAAATCTATTATATGTTCCTGGAATAAGTGGTGGACACGATAAATTATACCCTCTGCAACATAATCAATTATAATATTACCTAACTCAACAGAGTATTTTGTTATTCCCAAATGAGTTCTTAAATGTTGGAGTACGCATACTTTCATCGTTTGTTGTATAAATTTTAATCTTATATATATTTGCTATATTATCTATATTAATATCAAATATAATTGAATCTCTATGATCTATCACAGGCAGACTACCACTATTTATTCCCATATCATATTATCATTAAATTCACTAAATTGGCTATCAATATTATATGAAATCGGATTATTATCTAGAAGCTGTATTTCAGATAGTTCCGAATCCTCACGATAATTTTGGCTGCGAACACTTTTGTCTTGAAATGTTAAATATAACAAGGGTTCGGGCTCAGGTTCTGGCTCTGGTTCTGGTTCAGGCTATAATTACGACGGTGGTTATGAGTTTCGTCTAATATAAACATTGTCACCAATACTCAGCGGTGTCTCAAATCCAGTATGCGCAATGATCTTAGTAGCCGAAATGTTAACTATTGTCCGACTAATATTTATAATTGCGAATTACGGACAGAATTCGATCAGAAATTTGGGGCAATAATTAATACTCATAGCAAATTTGATAATAATATTTGTCCACCAATCATAGTCTTCTTTTCCACGAATAATGCGTGAGGTATCATTAATTATTAAATTTAATAATAAAAAAAAAATGTATATCAATATGACAAGTATTATTGATATATTAAATGATAAAACAAGTGTGAATAAATATATTTCTAATTTAAATATTTGTAGAAATATAATTATACAAACGCGGCATACAAATATTACAAAAACGAAATCATGTAGAGTATGGCAATTACAATATTATATTCTTTATTTGATTTTCGACATTGATATTTCTAAATTAAATGATAAAAAATTTATATATGATTTATGTGAAAAATATTATGAAATTTTAGATCTTAACTGTGGCCCATTATATCAATTTATTGCTCTAAATAATTTAAATGGATTTGGTATTGATTATAAAACATATATATATTGTAAAAAAAATAAATTAGAATTAATTAATAACGATTTAGTAAATAATGCTTTATGTATCTATGGTATAAATAAAAACACTGGGAAAATATATTATGATAGTCCAGTATATCATTATTTTACTTTAATAAAGAATGAAAATGAATATTATATAACATCAAGTTATTCTTCTGATTATATATGTATACCATATCAGATTACAAAATTGAATAATTTAGATGAGTTTTATTATTTTTGTGAATGTATTAATGATTTAACTAATATACAAAAAAAAGAATATTTTATTGCATTTATGAAGATTTATTTTTTAAACGGAGGAATCAAAACTAGATATGACGAAGATACAGTAGATGAATATCCAAAACGTAAACCTTTGTGGATATTACCAGAAGATGGTATCAGGAAGGAATTACAATTTTTTTTAACTAATGAAATTGTATCATTTGATATAGCTTGTATTACAAATTATTCTGAATTAATAGAAAATCAATTAAAGTAAATTATTACTTTTACTTTTACTTTTACTTTTACTTTTACTTTTACTTTTACTTTTACTTTTACTTTTACTTTTACTTTTACTTTTACTTTTACTTTTACTTTTTTTGTTTAAATTATTGTAATTAAATAAACATAATTTTATAATGGCACTAGTAGAACTTGATTTACTGATTGAATTTAAAGAAAACTTAAACAATTTTGGAACTAAATCATTTATTGAACATGATAAAATGAAACAAATAATATGTAAATTAAACGAATGGATTTATCCAGATCTAATTGAAATGTTATTAGCGAATATGAACATTACATATAAACCAAAAGAAAAGGAATATTTATTACTTTTAATTAAAATATTAATTGAAGAAAGTGATATAATAATTAAATATAATCTAATTAATCTAATTCCGGCTGTTATTGACCTTTTATGTGATGTAAAAGAATATGTGCGAATTACAGCAAAAGAAATTCTTATAAAATTAATGTATTCGTGTGAAAATGAAGATTTAACATTATTTTTACCTATAATAATTAAATCTATTGAAAATATTGATTTTATACCAGAGGCGATTGACCGATTACTAACAGGTGTATTCATAAAAAATGTTGAATGTGATACACTTTCTATACTTGAACCTATAATTATCAGAGGATTAAAACATAAAATTAATGAAGTACAAAAAAAAACTTATATAATTATTGATAATATTTATAAATCAATTAAACACCCAAAAGAACTAAATTTAAAAATAAAGCCTTTAATTATAAATTGTTCATTAAATAATTCTAATCCAGAAATCAGAAGTATAGCCAATAAAACACTTATAACACTTAGTGAAATATTCGGGGAAAATGAAATTATAATAATAAAAGAATCAGAAGACATATTTAAATTATTAAAAGAGGAATTTAATGATGAGTCATTTGAAATGGAATATCTAAGTAAATTATTAAAAAATATGTGTAATTATCATTATTTCGAATATGACATTTGGTTATCGTTATTTAATAATTATTTAGAATATAATATTGACATAATATCTGATGTATGTAATAATATTATAAAAAAATACGAAAATTAAAATAATACGAAAATTAAAATAATACGAAAATTAAAAAAATACGAAAATTAAAATAATACGAAAATTAAAATAATACGAAAATTAAAATAATTATACTTATTAATAAATGTTATTACTATTATTATTATTAATAAGTACAATCATATTTTTAGCATTATTACTTTTAAAAAAGAAAGATAAATTTGAATATCCAAAAAAAAAATGTCCTCATTATTCATATTATGGTTCTCTGGAATTAAATAATTTTAATGGACCAAACCCATGTGATGGTAAAAACATAAACTGTAAAAATATAAATAAAAGTATCAATCTAGAAGATATAGTTAAAATATATAAGGATTTAAGTTATGATTCTGAGGAATTACCGAATGGTGGATTATTAATTAGTATGATATCAAATCAATATTTATGTAATAATTCTGATTATTCAGAATTCGGAAAAAATAAAGCTTGTTTAGACGCCAAAGATTGTAAATTAACTGATTTAAAAGATATTAAAAAATTATTAATTGATACAGCAAAAGAAAATTTAACAAGCTGTTATGCACTAGATACATCGTATATGAGAACAGATTTTCCAAGTGTATTATTTGGACCAGTTCTAGGAGCGGACATCGAAGTACCTATAACTATGAATATTGGTATAATTTTAGATATTACTAAATTAAAAAAATATGTAGGATGTATGGCAATTGTTGATAGTGGTTCAATTGGTAGATATAATTTTAAGGAAAATAAAATTAATAAACCTGGTTATATTCCAGGACTTGTCCAGGGCACCATATCCACGACAGATATTAATTCACAAGAAATAACAGATGGTTATACACAATTAGTTAATTCAAAAAAAGGGTCTGGACTGGCACAAGCTGGTTGTGGATTACAAAATGGATTTCAAGAACCAAATCTTTCTGGAATAATAAATGATGAATATTTATCAAATGGTAAAATTAATAAATATAGAGGAGCAAAAAATGCTATGATTGATGAATATAACGATTTTACTAAGAAAAAACTATTAAATGGCTCATGGGGTTCACTAAAACAACAATTATTAAAAAGAACTTCGTGGAAGTATTTTATAGAAATGTTAAAAAAGAAAGCATGTATAATTAATGAAATTGGAAATGCGAAATTCTGGAAAAGTTTAGTATCTAAGTCCAATAATGGTCAATATGTGAATATTTATGCAGAAAATGAAGTTGATATATTTGTACCAAATAATCCAATTAAAAACGGTGGGCAAGATTGTGACCCATCAGATGAATTTATAGATATATGGAAAGAATGTATTCTTGGTATATTTACTAATAATAGATGTCCACAAGATATTAAATATAATAAATTATGTTATTCTTGTGGTAAATTAGAAGAATATGATTGCGATAAGCTTAAATGTTGTTGTAATAATAATTTTAATGAGGAATTGGTGAAAAAATTAGTATTTAAATATAATCAGGAGAGCGATAATATAATAAATGGGTATATAATGAATGATGATTTTAATCTAAGTAAGGATTATCCTAAACCGAATAATGAAACTCATAATTATGATTTGAAAATTAAACAAATTACAGAATATAAAAGTTATTATTTAATACCCACAAGAGTTGATATAATTGATTCGAATATTATACAATATTGGTATGAAATTAAAAATAAAAATAAAAATAGAACCGTTGCAATAGCTATTCCAAAAAATTTTAATGGTAAATATTTAATGCAGTTCGATTTTACTGTAAATTATAAAAAAATTGGTTCAATGTGTAATAATGAGTATCTTTATGATGGTGGTGGTGGTGTTATTGATATTAATATTGTAAATAAATATTGTAAAAGTAAGAATGGTTGGGCATATGGATTTGATAAATATCAAAAATATTTACATTCACAATTACAAGAAGGTGTTGCTATATTATCTTTAACAGAATGTGATTATGATTATGGAGCATATTTACCAGGTAAAGACCCAAAAGATAATAATGATTGTACAATGTATTGGAATAATGAGGACAATTCTGATGCGAGATATTTAAAAGAATTATTTAAAAATTTATATTGTAATAATTTTGTCGATGAAAATTGTCATAAATTAAATATTGATTATGATAATATGTCTGTACTTGGATATTCAGTTGGTGCTCAAATGGTTAGTAGAGTTTATAATAATTTTCCTACAATGAAAACTAATGCTGATTCATCCGGACAATTATTTAATTTCCCAAAAATTAAATTTGGTATTATGATTGGTGGTGGAACATTATTTTGTTATTCAGAAAAAAAAAATAACTATAATTTGTGTCCTGAAAATAAAACCGAACCAATTTATGACAATAATATAGTAAAATATGATAAGCACCCTTATACATTATTAATACAATCGACAAAGGATTCTTTTGCTGATCCATTGGCTGCAAAAAAATATTATAATTCCTTCCCTATTAATTTAAGAGGGAATAAAAATAAATATTCCAAAAACGAAAAAGTATATAAAACATACTCGGATTCAACTATTCATGGGATATCATCAGACATACAAGTAAATGATATGATTAAATTTAGTAAATATTATTTTAATTTACGTTAGTACTAATAAATTAATTAAAACATGTTATTAATAATGAAAGTATTAGTCACAGGTGGTTCAGGATTTTGTGCATCACATTTAATTGATTCCTTAATAGAACGAGGAGATTATGTAGTTAATATTGATAAATTAGACTATTGTTCTTATGATAATACAGAAAATATTCCTGGTAAATATAAATTTATAAAGGGAAATATATGTAATTCTGAAATGATAACATTTATTCTGAATGAATATTCGATTGAATGTATTTATCATTTAGCTGCTCAAACACATGTAGATAATTCATTCTTTAATTCAACACAATTTACAATGGATAACGTTGTTGGAACTCATACACTTTTAGAATGTTCCCGGGCTTATGGTAAAATACAGAAATTTATTCATATGTCTACGGATGAAGTATATGGTGAAGTTAAACAGGATGAACAAGAAAAAACAGAAACAAGTTTATTAAAACCAACAAATCCATACTCTGCAACAAAAGCTTCGGCCGAATTACTTGCGGCATCCTATTATAAATCATTTCAATTACCAATTATAATCATACGTTGTAATAATATGTATGGTCCACGTCAATATCCAGAGAAAGTTATTCCAGCTTTTATACATAATTTACTAAATGGTGATAAATGTAATATACAAGGAGACGGACATACCGAAAGACATTTTATTTACGTTAAAGATGTTGTTGACGCACTTTTATTAATTCATGATAAAGGTAAAATAAATGAAATTTATAATATATCAACTGAATATTATATGAATATAAAATCACTAGCTGAAATGATGATTAAAAGATTAAAAAATACTGAGAAATATTCAGAACATATAAACTATATTGAAGATAGAAAATTTAATGATTTCCGATATTTAATAAATAGTAATAAATTAGAGGAACTCGGCTGGAAAGCAAAAGTTGATTTTGAAGAAGGTATTCAAAAAACTATTAATTATTATGAAAATTATATTCTTAAATAATTATATTCTTAAATAATTATACGATGTCATTAGAAAAAGGAATACAAAGAATCGGATCAGTTTATATATATGCATGGATTATTAGTTTAGCTTTTGTATTTTTTGGATGTTTAGGCGGTATAATAATGGTGTGGTTAGTTGGAACACCTCCTCCGAACACGAATGACCCGAATGAATATGCGGGTGATGATACGAAAACAATGAAAATGGTATGGACTATAATATTCGGAATAATAATGTTAATAGTTCCATTTGCAATTTATTTAATATATTCTAATAGAAATAATAAATCATTTGAAGAATATGCGGGAATAACTGGTATGTTTGATACAGCAGCAAATACAATACGAACACCTTATTATTAAAATAATAAAAAAATAAAAATAAAATAATAAAATAATAATAAAATAATAAAATAATAAAAATAATAAAATAATAAAAAAATAAAAATAAAATAATAAAATAATAATAAAATAATAAAATAATAAAAATAATAAAATAATAAAATAATAAAATAATAAAAAAATAAAATAATAAAAAAATAAAATAATAAAAAAATAAAATAAAATGTTTATATTTATTATAATTATGTTCGTATCAAAATATCTAAGTAAATATCAATTTGAATTGATTTTAATTTCAGTTTTGGCAATTGTTGTAACAAGTATTGGAATTGCGACACACAATGAATATTCGTGTAAGAACGGCACTTACCTTGATTTCAACCTAATGAAGGACAAGACTTTACAAAATTGTCTTAAAACTGGGATGAAAAATCCTGCACTATCTCTACATTACCTAGAAGATGTCACTAATAAATGTGGATTAACGAAATGTAATGGAACAACTTTTGGGTATATTTTTAATATTATAGTACTCTCGATATCTTGTTTGATATTAGTATTATTCCCTATTATGAAAATGTTTCCGAATTTATTAAAATTTTAAAATATATATATATTAAATAATGCAAGAGGTAATAGCAGATTTAGTAAAATCCCAAGCGACCTGGTTAAGTTTATTTTTAATAATTGTAGCAAGTATCGGTATTAATTATAATAATAGATTAAATTGTAATAATGCAGACATCAAAGCTTGTCCAAATAGTTCTAAATTTTGTTCAAACTCAAACGAATTTGGAAATATATTTAATATTATAGTATTAGTTATGGGTATTTTAATGTTGATATTAAATTTTGGTTATTTATTTTATAATAGAGACTAAATCGTTTTAATAATTAATTAAAAAAAATAATAAATAATAAATGTTTGAATTTTATGAATTTAACACGTTAAATGTTATGGTGGTATTAATTTCAACATTTATTATTTATTATACTTTTTGTAAATACAAGAAGAATAAAGAAGAAGAAAGTATGAACTTAGATAAATTAATTATTTCAGCATTAGCTGGAATTATGTTAAGTATAACAGTTGCTTATATTTTAACAGGTAAAGAAGAAACACTTTTGAGTGACAATTATTGGGAAAATAATTTAATACAAGAATAAACCACGTTATTATTAACTTATAAAAAAAAATAATAGTTGTAATAGTAAATGTCTTTACAGATTACTAAATTTGATCCTAAACAAATAGAAACTCGTAGATTAACTGGTGCTGGTCCAGCTACATGTGTATTTATAGGTAAAAGAGGAACAGGTAAAAGTACATTAGTTGCTGATATTTTATATCATTGTAGAAATATTCCGATGGGTGTAGCAATATCCGCAACGGAAGACGGGAATGCTTTTTATTCAAGTCATATACCCGATATATTTATACATTCGGAATATAAATCAGAGGTTGTCCAGCAGATTATAACCAGACAAAAAAAAGCTATCTCTAAAAATCCCGGGTCAAAGGATACAAGCAATGACGCGTTTATACTTTTAGATGATTGTATGTATGATAAAAAGATGATTCGTGATCCAAATATCCGCGGTATTTTTATGAATGGTAGACATTGGAGAGTGACGTTTATGTTAACTATGCAGTATTGTATGGACTTACCACCGGACCTTCGTGCAAATATCGACTTTATTTTTGTCTTACGTGAGAATATTATTCAAAATCAGGAAAAATTATATAAAAATTTTTTTGGTATTTTCCCCCATGTTGATACATTTAAAGAAGTTATGAATTCGTGTACAGAGGGATTTGATTGTTTAGTTCTTGATAATACATCAAGAAGTAATAAAATATGTGATTGTGTATTTTGGTATAGAGCAAAACCAAATCGCAAATTTAAAATGGGTTCAAAAGAATTGTGGGATTACCATAAAAGTAATTATAATGATAAACATTCAACCGAGGACCATGAATTAGATATTAATAAGACAAAAAAAAAACCTGGAATAACGGTGAAAAAAGTTAAAAAAATAAAGACTAATGTTAAAAAAGAATAATGAAAAAAATAAAGACTAATGTTAAAAAAGTAAAAAGATGAAAAAAGTAAATAGTAATTAAAAGTAAAAAGATTAAAAAAGTAAATAGTAATTAAATGAAATTTGGAAAAGAGTTTAGTGTATTACCGAATGAAATACAGGTAAAAATAATAATGGACATTATGTTAAAACTTCAAACTGAATTAGTTGATTGTCAGATTAAATTAACTTTAATGAGAAACGAATTAGAACAAAAAGTACAAGAATTAAAAAATTTACAAAGAACAGATGGACATCTTACTGCATTAATTCATATACAAGAAGATAAAAAGATGTCTCGCAAGATCCGTGATGACGCTTATTATAAATTATTACATGTTTATAAACCGATTGTAGATAAATTAAGAAAAGACAAAAAAGAATTAATAGAAAAAATTAATAATGAATTCACTGGGTATAACATGATTAAAAAAGAATATTATTCTAACTATAATTTATTAAAACAACTTAATTTTATAAGTTATTAAAACAACTTAATTTTATAATTTAAAGATTTATTGTTATATAAATTAAGAACAGATAAAATAATTAATGGTTCACTATAAAATTCAACAATTACTTAATATACCACAACACGAACAGAGAAGTCCAGAATGGTTTGCTCAAAGAAAAGATAAATTAACTTCAAGTGATGCCGCAACAGTACTTGGTATTAATCCATATTCAAAAAGTCATGAATTACTTTTTCAAAAATGTGGTATAGAAAGACCGTTTATTAGTAATGTAGCGACATTACATGGACAAAGATATGAAGATACTGCAATTGAACTATATTGTAGAATTACAGGTAAAATAAATCACAATTTTGGACTTCTATGTTATTCAGATGTACATAAGGGTTTAGAAAATCATAATACCGATTATGATTTTATAGCTGGTTCTCCGGATGGAGTTGTTGAATCTATAAATAATCCAGAAATAGAACCAATTCTGATAGAAGTTAAATGTCCATATAAACGACCTATTAAAGATGGTATAATACCAGAATATTATATGCCACAAGTTCAATTAAATTTATTTATATGTAATTTAAGTATTGCAGATTTCATTGAATATTCTCCTATGGATAATAAGTTGAATATAGTAAGAGTATATAAAGATCCTTTTTGGTTTAATAAAAATTTACCAACACTTTGCACATTTTGGGATAATGTAATAAAGTATCGTTTAGTAGGAATAGAAACACACCCAGAACTAATCAAAAAAAGAGATCGCGAAAAAAAGAAAGAAGAAACGAAGAAAGAAAAAGAGAAGAAAAAAGAAGAAAAAGAAAAAGAAGAAGAAGAAGAGGAAGAAGAGGAAGAAGAGGAAGAAGAAATAAATAATAAGAATAAAAGATGTATCATCATTGATTAACTGTAAGTGTAAGTGTGAATGTTCGTGTTCGTCTGCGTGTGAATGTGAATGTGGTTGTAAACGTAATTGTATTATAATGATTAAAATATTAATTATTTAAAGATTTTAATCATTATAATATAATATTAATGGGTATTCGAGGCCTAAATACATTTATTAAAAAAGTGTGTCCTGAATGTGTAACATACAATAAAATTACTAAATATTCTGGTAAAGTATTTGCGATTGATGCGAGTATATTAATTTATAAATATAGATATATATCAAAAATCAATGATTCGTCGCATATTATAGGATTTATAAACAGAGTAAAGTATTATTTAAGTAATAATATTATTCCAGTATTTATATTTGATGGAATTCCACCGATAGAAAAAAAGAATACGTTAAAAAAAAGACAAAATATAAAAAATAAAATTCAAGAAAAAATAGATATATTACATAATATAAATAAACATAATTCAGATATAGAAAAGGAAGAAATAAATAAAGAAATTGACAAGTTGTCGAATCAAATAATATATGTTACTAAATATCATATATACGAATGTCAAAAGTTGTTAAAATTATTAGGAATACCATTTATGGTCGCACCAGATGAAGCTGAAAAATATTGCGTATTTTTACAAAACGAAAAATTAATTGATTATATAGTAACTGACGATACAGATGTTTTAACATTTGGTGGAAATAAAATATTAAAAACAAGTATTAAAAGTGATATTATCGAGGTTGATTTAAATGTACTTTTAAATAAAATTGAATACAATAAAGATAAATTTATAGAATTGTGTGTATTATCTGGGTGTGATTATCTGCCATTCATTCCAAATTTAGCAATTAATACAGTATATACTTTATTTAAAAAACACGATGATATCAATTCAATAATTAAATTAAATAAATATACATTTCCCGAAGACTATAATTATACAAAAGTTAAAAAAATATTTACAGAATTTAATTATGATAATAATATTTCTAAATTTAAATTAGAAATAATTAATTTAGATGAATTAAAATTATTTCTGAATAATATGAAAATTGAAAATGGCAATAAAATAATAAATAAATTTATTTAATTAAAAATTATTTAATTAAAAATTATTTTCTTGTGTATATATTATAAAGAAATGAGTGATAGCCTAGCTATGTTTTTTGGAGCGAAGAAAAAGCCTGCCCGCAAATCCCCTAAACGCACATCCCCTAAACGCACATCCCCTAAACGCGCACGTACAAAATTTGTTATGGTTAATGGTCGTCAGAGACAATTACACAAGGGTGTTAATGGAGGTACTTATTATACTTCAAAAGGAAATAAAGTATACTTAAACGCCAGCCAAAAACGCAAAGCCAGTCCTAAACGCAGTCCTAAACGCAGAGCCAGTCCTAAACGCAGTCCTAAACGCAGAGCCAGTCCTAAACGCAGAGCCAGTCCTAAACGCAGAGCCAGTCCTAAACGCCTCTCAATGCGATATGGATACGGAAATGGACAGCCCGGATTACTTGATATGATGGGTCCGGCAGGATTACGATAAACAACAACTTTGTCTGAGCTTTTATTGATAATAAAAAATAATTATAATAATAATAATATAAATTATTATAATTACATTTTACACGCATACTTATACTCATACTTATACGCATACTTATACTTATACTTATACTCATACTTATACTTATACTTTACAGTCTTTAAAGTCTTTAATCATTATATTTTCATTAATGTTAAACAGTGTTCTTTCTATTGTTCGTAAGCTATTTGGGTGTGTTTTATCTGTTCTAATTAGAATAGGTACAAAATTATTATCTTTGAAATCGCATTCTAAAATACATTCATTTTTATAATTTTCAAGACTTTTTGTTTTATTAATAAAAATAGTTCCGTTATTATCAGTATTATGTATTTTTGCAAATATTGTAATATTTTTAAGATGATACACACATGCTTCAAATGAATCCCCGTCTTCTTTAATGAGAAAATCAAAAGTGTGTTTATTGTGTGGTTTCCATTTTAACATAGAATATTGTGTTCCAGATGTTACGGGTAAACCGTTTGGCATAAAAATGATTCCATCATTCTTCAATTCATCATTTTCATATTCTTTATTTATAAATTCATCAAAATTGTCAAATGAATAAAATGTTTTCACTTTTAATAAAATAAATAATTCAGAATTATTATTTTCAATTTCTTTTTTAACATTATTTAATCTTTCATTATGTTTTAAATATGAAATTTTATTGTTATTTAAAAGTACACAATCATGAATAATGAACTGCCATTTATCATTAATATGACATAATTCACCATCTAAAAGGGTTCCGGAATATAAATTAACATCAATATCAATTGTAAATATTTCAAGTGCTCTATTAATTAAAACACACATATTTTTATTATTATGTGTAAAAAAATACATTAAAAATCTTGTTCCATCTAATTTTAATCCAACATTATATTTAAAATTAGTTAATTTGTATAAATCTTTTTTTTCTACCGAAACTGGTTGTGGTCCTGGAAAAATTTGCACTTTTCCTTTTACGTTATAATGAAAATTAATCATTTTTATTATATAACTAATTAAATTATCGTCAACAATTTTAATACCCAGAGGGCCATTTGGGATAATACTCATTGTATTCATTTATATTATATTAATCTATATAAACTTTAAGTATCTTAAAATTTGTTAAAGTATTTAAGGATTTTATTGTTATTAGCAATAATGAATCATCAAATTACTGGTAAAAGTTTAATGTTATTAAATTCATTAATAGATTACTATAGAAACAATATGAATGTTATGGCATGTATAATTACTCAAAAAAATTCCCTGTCATTAAGAGTATTAGACTGGTTAGTTACAAATTATTCTAAAAAATATAATATAGTATACACATTAAATAAAGGAAATAAGAAGTGTAATTTCAATATTTATTTAGACTATAAAAATCAATTAAAAGCATATTCAAAAAAATTATTTGACCCATTTTGTAGAAGAGAACGAATATTATTAAATACAGCGACTCTTAACTGGGAAATAACAGATAAAAAAAAATGCGGAAATAACGAAATGATAACAACAGTTGGACAATTGAATTTTTTTAAATGGTTTATAGAAAACAATATTATCAATTATGCCATTGAAAATATCAGAGATATAGATAATGATATGATAAATACATTAGAACAAACTAAAAAATCAAATAAACGGTCTGAATTATCTAAATGTGCATCAAAACATATATGTTCATACGAAAAAAAAATCAGTATTAATTTTTAATTACTTAAAAAATTGAAATACTTATTATTATAAATAACGATGAGCACTTTCAACAAATGGTTGCAAAATGTTGGGTTATTCAATTCTGACGATTCTGAAAATAAAAAATTTACACATTTGTTATTAAATGGTGGAAAACTATATGTAGAGGATATAGATTTATTTAATGAAAAATATTCTACATGCATTGAAAAAAATGAATATATTTACTTAGTTGAATGTCGTCCCGATATATTTCCTTTATTTTTTGATTTAGACTTTTTATTAAATGATGAAAATGATTTAAATGAAAAAACGATTATTTCAATAATTCAAAATATAAATGATACTATAAAATTGTTTTATGATATTCATTTTAAATGTATAGTAACAACTGCTGATATAAAAATAGTAAATAAAAATGATAAAAATTATATTAAAAAGGGTTATCATTTACATTGGACAGATTTAATTGTTAATAAGAATATCGCACTTGATATAAGACTGTCATGTATTGTAAAATTAAAAACAATATATGGAAATCAATTTGCAAATAGTTTTAATGACATTATAGATGAACATGTATTTAATTCGAGCGGACTCCGATTAACTGGTTCAAGAAAAGGTCATTATGTAGCACAAGCAAAAAAGTTTGTCGATGAAGGACGACCATATGATTTATTTAAAGTATTTATTAACAATAATATTGATTCTGATGAATATTATAAATTAAAAGATAATAATCATAATTTAATAAAAGAAACCAGTATTATCATTAAAAATAAAAATGTTATTGAACCTGTACATAACCCGTCTATTGATATTAAAAAATGCGAAGAATGTGAAGATAACCGAGAAAGCAAAGGCGACTGGGACAGACTCGGAAAGAGTACATTAGAATATATAGAAATACTTAGATTTTTCAAAAATTATGTTAAAGATTATTCAGTAAATGATATAAAAAGAATATTTTGTTCAGAAAATAATAATGTCTATATTATTTGGACTAAAAGTAAATATTGTTTAAATATATTAAGAGATCACAATTCATGTGGAATCTATTTTAAATTAAATAAAGATGGTATATGTCAAAAATGCTTTTGTAAATGTGATACAATGGAAGGTAGAAAATATGGGTATTGTCGCGATTTTTCCAGTACAATTATACCATGTACTCCACACCTGCAAAAGCTATTAAATTTTAATAATAATAATGGTTCAACTACATTAAATAAAATGGAGTGTAATAATTTAGATGAT